>BNJT01000561.1_pt1 | contig 87782 bp, 154 predicted proteins | sample 8540491 | NCBI WGS metagenome assembly BNJT01 (sample SAMD00202455, study PRJDB9452) | human saliva metagenome | host: Homo sapiens | reverse complement strand
AGAACTATTAGGCTAGAGTATAATGAAAAACTGATTCGAGGGATTTATCCGAGTCAGTTTTTGTAAAAATAATTGACAATATAATTATTTTATGTAATACTCTGTAAATGAGTTAGGACATGCTAACAAAGAGCGTTATAAACAATTAATTTTTATTTTATATTCATGGAGGACATATGAAAAAAGATATCTATCTATATTGGCACCTGCGGCATTTGCATTGATGATAACAGGTTGTGGAAAAAGCAGCTGATACAGCGACAACAGCAGAGAGCAGTTCAGTACAGAGCGAAAGTAAGTCTGAGGTAAGCAAGGAGAGCAAGACTGATATCGGAAATGAGAACTATGTTTATGCAAAGATTAACATTCCATATGCTGATTACTACTATGGTGAGATAAATAATGTAGAGCCTGAAGCTAATCCTGAGAAGCTTACTGCAAAGCTTGATGCACCGGATGCGGCAGCGGATATCAGAAGTGACGGAAATTATGATGCTGTAAGCTCTGTAACAAATAAGAAAGCGGAGATGTTTGCAACAGCAGTATCGGAAGTTGTAGGTGAAGGTTCGACTATTTCAGGTGTTAAGGAAGTTAATGTTGCAATTTCAAAGTCACTGTATGAGGATGCAAAAAAGGCTATAGAGGAAAAGAAGGAGTCAACTAATCCTCTTCTTACATTTGTAGCTGAGATTACAGAGACTACAGATGAAACTCCATCAGAGTATAAAGTATTAAATTCAGACGGTACATTCTCAAAGACAGTTGGAAATACTGTTAAAAATGATTTAGAGTCAACAATTACAACTACTTCAAATTATGGAAACTATCAAATAGAAGTAAAAGGATCTTGAACTTGAGATTGGTGATGTTCAGGGTGTTGTTTTTGAAACAAAAAGAAGGCAAGAAGTATGGTATGGAGCATCTGGAAAAATATTTGGCGTTCACCTGCAGAACTTGCATTTGCAGCGGCACCGTTTACGGAGAATCATGGAAATGCAGTATCATATATTCGTTATCAGGACTTGCGGGTCAGACTATTTCTAAGATTACATACTTACTTAAGGATGCCGATGATATAGAGATAGATACAGATTTGTTCTGCAAGCTTTTTGGCACCTGAGAACTACAGTGTTAAGGGTGATGAGAGCACTAATTACACCAAGGACGGTTCACAGATTAAGTTTGAAATAACATCAGATGACAGCAAGTACAGTATCGGAAGAATAGTTTCTAAGAAGAAAGATGTTGATATATCAAATGTAAAGGAAGAAAACGGTACATTGAATCTTCCAAAAGGACCTTGTACCCGCAAATATCAGTTTATATTTACAAATGATAAATATGCTGATTTAAATTTCACAGCTGTTATAAATTCAAATTTGAATGCAGAACAGTTCCACTTTGAGAACAATGCTCTTAAACTTGATGAAAATGAGGCAGGACTTACTGTAAAGGATTATATAAGTGCTATTACTTATGCAAAGGTGAATGATACAGAGTACAAGGGTGGAAAAGGTAGAAAGTTTGGAAAAGTTGCATTTAATGAAGATGGAAGTATAAATTTGGATGCCAAATACAGTTCAGACGGTAAGGACGAGCCTGTATTTGCAGATGCGGGAACATATACAGTAGTTCTTAAGGCTGACGGATATCCTGATTTAACAGTTGAGGTAACAAAGTAATGAGATTGGTCGCATGTCTTATTGTGGCATTGGCTGCCGCTTTAGAAAAACCTATAAAAAAACATGCAACATTTTTTTACATCGGAACAATTATAATAAGTATTCTTTCTATAATGGCACCTAAGAAAGGACTGCCTTTTGTAGTTGATTACCTTGTAAAGAATATATTAACAAGAGGCACCTTAGCGGGTGCTCTCTTTATCCTGGTTATGGTGGCATCGGTGTGTCCACAGGCAAAAATGAGAGGCTTATTGCTACGTACAAGAGGTGAGATGGCGATTATAGCGGCATTATTTACTCTTACTCATAATATTGCCTATGGGCAGTACTACTTTGTAAAACTCTTTACAAATATATCCGAACTGGATACGGTAAGAATATTTGCTGCAGTACTTTCACTGATAATGATAATACTTTTGATTCCATTGACTATTACATCTTTTATGGTTATCAGAAGAAAAATGAATCCTAAGAAATGGAAATCACTGCAAAAGCTTTCATATGTTTTTTATGGATTGTTGTTTATGCACATAGCATTGATATTCAGCATATCTATATTGAAAGGGCACTTGGATACACTTATTGATTTAACGGTTTATTCACTTATATACATAGTTTATCTTATTATAAGGGCTAAGAAGCATAAAAAACAAAGAGTTATAAGTGTAGTTTTTGCTGTAGCGGTTTGTAGTGTGTATGCAGCTCTTGCTGTATTTGGATTTAGAGCGGCAAGAAGTTATGAAGCGGAAGAAAAAGAAGAAGAGACTACCGTTTCATCGGAGACAACTCTGTCATCAGAAATTACATGTAAAGATGGTACATATGAAGGTAGTGCTACAGGATACAGCGGTAAGATGACTGTAGCCGTAACTATTTCATGCGGAGAAATCACGGAGATAAAGATAGTTGATACAGGAGATGATGAGGAGTATTTAATAGATGCAAGGGATGTGATTCCTGAAATTATAGAAAAAAACAATCCACACAAGTAGATTCTGTAAGCGGTGCTACACATAGTTCAAAAGCAATAATCAAAGCAACCGGAAAAGCACTTGAAAGTGCAAGGGGTGAATAAATTTGGAGGCTGTCGGGAAATACTGAATTTTAATCCCTACAGAACAAAATAGAAATATCCTGACAAATACAAGGCATTTTGGCTTTGCGACTTTGTCAGGATATTTTTACTTTTCTATAATACTGTCTATTTTAGGGCATAAAAACTCCCTTGGCTGAAATTTTGCTTTTGCATTTTTACTATGCTGTTTTCTCCTGTAGTTTTTTTCTTCAAATTTCTTTAGTTTGGCATAGAGAAAACGATGATATTTATTTATATTTCTTCCTATTGCAAAAAAAGCATAAATTCTTTATAAACCTTATCTGAAGTACGATAGTTAAAACGTCGGAAATCTTCATTCTCTTTAATATCTCCAAAATGACCTTCTGTTTGAATAGAGCGTATCTGTCGTTTCAGAATGCCTTTTTCACTCTGTATGTTAGCATGTGACTTCTCTCGAAGCTCTTCCCATACTTCATTGATTTTCATTACTTTGTTCTTATCAATATCTTTATCAGGATTATATTTGTATAAGCATTTAGGCTTATGTTCACATCCACTACAGTCTGAACATCCATATACCTCATATGTTTGTGTATAACCATTCTGTTCTTTCTTTTCTGTGTTGATATGTCTCAGTTCACGACCGTCATGGCAGATATAGACTTGCTCATCCTCAAATACCATTGTCTTCATGTTGTAGTATTTACCTATATCTTTACTGTATGCTCTTGTTTTTCGTTTTTCATGATCCTGTAGTTTTATATAGCTTTCTATCTTATTTCCTTTTAGATATAAGAGATTTTTCTCACTACAATAACCGCTGTCTGCCGTCACTTCTTCAAGTACTTCTCCAAATGCTTCCTTATGTTTTTTAAGAACAGGAATTAATGTATTATAATCTGTACGATCATTACTTACATAGCTATGTACAATAAAATAATTCTCTACTGCTATCTGTACATTGTATGCCGGCTTTAGCTGCCCATTCAGCATATGATCTTCCTTCATTCGCATAAAAGTTGCTTCCAAATCAGTTTTTGAATAGCTGTTTCTATCTTTCCCCATAATTTCAAAGCATTCTTTATAGCTCATTAATCGCTGTCCACAATGTTCAAGTTCTTCATAAAGTTGTTGAAGTTTTGGCTTTCTCTTACCCTTTCCGTTAACAAATACAATACCTTCTCCGTCAGCAATAGTCATAAGGTTTTTCTGAAGCTTAAGTATTTCAATAGGCGAGAAGTTATCAATCTCTATAATACGGTTATTAGATAACTTTTTATGTTTTGTAATCTTTCTTTTTCTATTCTTTTCAATAACATCTCTAACTTTATCAATCCGTCAATCACAAACATTTGTGCATTTCCAAGCTCGTACTTCTCACCAAATCCGTTATCTTGTAAAAAAAGAATTATAGCTTGAATAAAGCTTATCAATATAATCCAGCAGACCTGCAAGATGATAATTAATGCTTCCACGCCATACAAAAAGTATAACGATTAGCATTGGCTTCTATTTTCGTTCCATCAATAAACAATTCTTTTAATGTTACAAATCCTTCTTTTTGTAATCGTCTCATAAACTGATAGTTTAAGTCATCAAGGATATCTGAAGTAAGTTTCTTACTTTTTAAATTCATAAAAAGCATCTCTTTTAGGCTTCCTCCCTTGAGTAAGCCAGATAAAAAGCAATATCTCTTTCACATAAATCCACAATACGATCAATAGAGCGTATTCCTCGCATATTTGCATAAGTAATAACTGCATACATCATAATTGGATTGTACCCTGTTCTGCCCTTATCCGAACAATTGGCTAACAGTCCGGAAAAATCTAAATCCTCCATAACTTTTTTGAGGGTATAGACTGGATCGTCATCGGGTAAACTCAATTCATAGAAGCTAAAGTTGATTTTCTGTTGACCTATTTCAAAAAAGTCGTTATAATAATTAACTGTGAGCATAGTTACATTATAACATGTAACGGAGAAAGATGGTTATCGTTAGCCATCTTTTTTTATGTAAAAACTTAGGGAGGAGCGACTCATTTTTGAGTTACTCCTCCCTCTTTTTATGACTGCCATTTCCCCGACAGCCCCTTTTTTTGTAAGAAAAATAGTTAAAAAGATTACAACAATATAGAGATATATTATAAAAAAATCTTAAGATGTTAATATAAAATTTATTATTAATATATTGTAAAATGTTGTGATATTTTATACATTATAGTATACTTTATATAAGTTATTCAACAAAAAGACCGGCAAGACGTACATGAATACAGGAGGAGTGGCTATGAATAGTATACGTAAATTGAGGCTACACAGGGGAATGACACAAAAAGAGTTTGGTGAGATTATAGGAGTAAAACAGCAAACGGTATGTAAGTACGAAAGTAAGAATTCAAATATAAGTCTGAGTGTATTAAAAAAAGATAAGTGCTGAATTTGATATACCGGTGGAAGAGCTGTTTGGAGACAAGATAGATAATTACATCAAATCCGGTAATAGAAAAAAATGCAAGCAATGAAATCAAGGCTAATATAATAGCCAGAGTAAAAAAGCTAAACAGCGCTAAACTGAAAAAACTATTGGAATTTCTATCGGCTTTGGATGAAGGAGCGTAGATTAAAGCTTTTATATTATTCACTGCAAACCTTTGTATATTAAAAGGTAAGATCGATAAGGAATATAATAATGTGGTATTTTTGAAAAATATAATTTGTTGAATAATCTTAGAAAAAATCTTATTATTAAAAAAACGTGTTACATGATATGTACACGTTTTTGATACTGTTATTCGTTAAATATTAAGTTTTATTGATGCAGTGTAAAAATTTATAATAATTTTTTTATGTCAACATTACCACGGTTTTATTGTGAATGTGCATAGCAATCAAACCAAAGAATTAGTCAACTTGCTAAAGTTAATTCAAATACAACGGAACGTGGTACGAGGTATTGTCAACAAAGTGATAGTTAGTATAATAGAAGCATCAAACTTTTTACATGATGTTTGGTTTGATATCTTTTTCTTATAGAAAGCAAGCTTTCTAATCTATAAATTCTAAAAATTCAATAAAAATTCTAAACGTCATGAATTTGTCAGTGCACCGATCGTCTTTTTCCTAAGAATAGCCGGATATCAAATAATATATTTTATCCGACTATATACTAAGACTTCTAAAAATTTAATTCTACAAAAATTCTAAGGTTATAGAATCAAAAAAATAATTCTCTGATATAATAAAGGGGTATAATATGCAAGAAAAAGATATAACTCAAAAAGATGCTTGAGAGGTATAATGATGTTTTTTTCCGATATTGTAAATGTATTGTTGTTTAATGGGAATAAAGTGGTAATGGAAGAATCGCTACTTGATACCGAGACTGACAGTATATTAAAAATAGACGGAAGGGTACGATTTCAAGATAGAGATGTTGCAAAAATATTGGAACAGCAATCAGATTAATATAGCTTTGTTTGGACTTGAGAATCAGACGAATCTGGATAGATTAATGCCACTCAGAGTTATTGGATATGATGGATTAGAGTATACAAGGCAGGCTAGAACTGAATTCAGAAATAAAGGCAAATATCCGGTGATTACTTTGGTATTATATTTGGGATATGAAAAAAGATGGTTATGCCCAAAGAAGCTTGTTTGAAGTATTGAATATAGATGATAAATTAAAAGCCGTACGTAAGTGATTATAAAAATAAATTTATTTGAAATAGCGTATCTTGAAAGAGAAATGATAGATTCGTTTTACAAGTGATTTTTGGATACTCGCAGATTACTTGTATCAAATGCGCGTAAATAAAGAGTACATTGCAGATAAGAAGTCTATAGGACATATAGAAGAATTGTTACTGCTTATGTCTGCAATGACAGGAGATAGAAGATTTGAAGAAATAATAGATGAAGCCAATGATAAGGAGGTTGTAAATATGTGTGAAGTGTTGGATATTGTTGAGTCAGAGGAATAGAAAAAGGAATAGAAAAGGGAATAGAAAAAGGCAGAGAACAAGGGAATAGAACAAGGGGCAGATTTAATAAGCAGATTAAATACTATATTGGCCAAGGAAGGTGATTTGGAAAAAATAATAAAAAGCCAATACTGATAAGGAGTATCGTAATGAGCTTTTGAGAAAATATAATTTGTTGAATAATATTAGAAAATAAATCAGTGGTGATTAAAAAAACGTGCAGTATAATATATGCACGTTTTTTTATGCTATTGTTTGTTAAATATTAAGTTTTATTAATGCAGTGTAAAAATTTACAATAATTTTTTTATGTCAACATTACCACGGTTTTATTGTGAATGTGCATAGCAATCAAACCAAAAGAATTAGTCAACTTGCTAAAAGTTAATTCAAATACAACGGAACGTGGTACGAGGTATTGTCAACAAAGTGATAGTTAGTATAATAGAAGCATCAAACTTTTTACATGATGTTTGGTTTGATATCTTTTTTTCTTATAGAAAGCAAGCTTTCTAATCTATAAATTCTAAAAAAATTCAAAAATTCTAAACATCATGAATTTGTCGAGTGCACCGATTGTTTTTCCCTACATATAGCGGATATAATGAAATTTTTATATCCGGCTATATATTAAGACTTTTACAAAATCAAATTCTACAAACTTCTAAAGATAATAGAATCAAAAAAATAATTCTCTGATATAATAAAAGGAGCAGGTTATGCAAGAAAAAGATATAACTCAAAAAGATGCTTGAAAGATATGATGATATTTTTTTCCGATATAGTAAATGTATTATTGTTTAATGGTAAGAGGGGAGTATCAGAAGATTCACTGCTTATGTCTGCAATGACAGAAGATAAAAAGGTTTGAAGAAATAATAGATGAAGTAAATGAGAAGGAGGTCGTGAATATGTGTGAAGTATTGGATATTGTCGAGTCTAGAGGGATAGAAAAAGGGAAGAGAAGAAGGAGCTGATTTAATAAGCAGACTGAACATAATATTGGCTAAGGAAGGTGATTTGGATACAATAATAAAAAGCTAATACAGATAAGGAGTATCGAAATGAGCTTTTTACGAAAAGTATGATCTTCTTTAAAACTTTTAAATTACTTTAAATAGATAAAAAAGTATCTTGATGGGTTGATTTTCAACTCATCTTTTTATTTCAAATTTTTAATTATTATTAAATTATTAAGATACCCTATAAAAAATCGTAAGTTCATTTTACAAATGAAACATTGTACAATCATAGTGTTAAGAAAACCCGGTTGGAACTGTGAAAAATAATATCTAAATATCTTTAAAGTTTTAAAACTAAAAATTCAATTGTTATGGAGGATTGTTTATGAAAAAGAGCAATAATATATGCAAGTATTTTAGCTATGAGTGTTTTTAGCTGTAGGTTGCGGTAAGGGCAGTGATAAAAGCTGATAATAAGGAGAGCAGTAGATGTTGCGGTTGAAACATCGAAGGAAGAAACCACTGAAGAGACCACAAAGGCTGAGAGTAAGGTAAATGAAGAAAGATTTGAAAGTTCCCGGATATGCACTTGGTGAGATTCCGGAAATCCCGGTTGTGGTTTTGCCATCTCTTGGTGTAGAGGAAGATGATAATGCAAAGATAAAGCTTGATGCAACAAAAGGCTCTGGCCTCAGCTAAGGGTATTACAGTAACACCTGTAAAGGTAGAAAACGATCAAATTATCAGGGGTGCAAGTACAGCTCAATTGGGAGAAAACGGTTCGGGACAGTATAGTGGCGAAAGCATGACTGTTCAAACTGATGGTGACGGTTCAGGACAGTTTTCCGATGCTGAGAAAGGTATTACAATACAAAGAGAAACTGACGGTTCAGGGCAGTATTCAGATATAAATAAAGGAATTACCCTTCAGGTCAATGCTGACGGCTCCGGAACATATACAGATAACCGTTACGGAATGAGCCTTATAGTCGAGGCTGATGGTACAGGTATGTACACAAACAGTCAGAACAGTGTAAATATAACTGTAGATGAGGAAGAAGCAATATATACTGAAGGAAATATTACAATAGAGTTAAGAAAAGACGGTTCAGGAAGTTATGCAGATAGAGGAAAAGGACTTGAGATAGAAAATAACGGAAAAGGTAAAGCTGTTATTACGTATAAGGGTGAAGAGAAAGAAGTCGATGTAAAGCCTTTAGTTTACTCATATAAATTACCATTACTAAGATCAGTTCCGGCAGTTCCTGCAATAGAGGCGAACAGTATAATGATCACTTTAGATTCAGGGGTATTATTTGATGTTGATAAATATGACATAAGACCTGAGGCTAAAGAGACTTTAAACGATCTTGCAAAGATTTTGACAGAGGCAAATATAACCGACTTTGAAATAGACGGACATACTGATTCTGATGCGGATGATGCACATAATCAGACTCTTTCAGAGAACCGTGCAAACTCTGTAAAGAGTTATTTACAGTCTGTGGGTGTAACAGCAAATATTACTACAAACGGTTACGGAGAGAGTAGACCGGTAGCAACTAATGAGACAGCTGAAGGAAAACAGTTAAATCGTCGTGTAGAGATAATTATACCGGTACTTTAATATTTATTAAGGCATGTGAGAAAATCATATGCCTCATTTTCTTGTCCGGCTTTTAAAAATCTAAGAACTGAGTCAAAGGTATTTTTATAGTACAGCATTTCAGATAAGATATGAGTATAAATAAAAGATTTTGGAGGTTGTGATGAAGCATATTGTAGTTGATTTGGAGATGAACGGTGTAGGAAAAAGAATATAAAAAAATCTAGGATGTAATATGGAGACTATTGAAATAGGTGCTATAATGTTAGATGACAACTTTCAGGAGATATCATCATTTAGGACATATGTAAAACCTGAGTACAATACAAGAGTTACATCAGTGGTAAGTAAACTGACAGGGTATCAACTATAACATGCTTATAAATGCGCCTAAGTTTAATGAAGCATTAAAAATGTTTTCAAACTGGTGCATTGGAGTGGATGATGATATAAAGATATATGCATGGAGTACAAATGACTACAAGCAGGTTTCATTAAGTCTCGCACTTGATATAGCGGTATTGATTTTTCTTGGCAGAGAGCACAGTGCACTTGATAATGCAAGAAATACCGCAAAAACTTTTTCATGTTTTTAAAAGATAGGGAAATGTTTGATATTACACTAAAGCAAGATAGCTGAAGCTATGAAACCTACAGAATTCGGTACTTCTCTTGGAAGCCTCTTTGATTTCTCAGGGTTTGAGGTTGCATAAAAATATTATAAGGAGAATAATTCTATGAGTACCTGGATGGAAAAAAATGGAAAGAGATAAAAAGAAAAATTTGATTGCCCAATGGAATTGGAGTCTTATTTTAGAGAAAAAGAAAAATAGGTGGGATGACGGTGGACATCTTAGATATCGGAAGTATAAATATTTCTTCAGGAAAGATAATAACTTGTGATCCGTTTATAGACTTAGAGGATGCATCTTCCTATATACAGAGAGTGCCGGTGGGAGTATATAAGACAAAAAATCTGTGTAGTACCAAGTGAAGAGTGGGGAGACAGATATGCATGTGTCAAGGTGGAAATAAATGAGAATTTGCCAAAGCGCTATGAACTTGCAATGGTTGGAAGTGAGGATATAGAAAGCGAAATTGAGGAAGGTGAATACTACGGATTTGGAGTAGATGCCGGTATGGGTTGTATCGCCGATGAAAAGGGACAGAAGGCATTTAAAGATTTCTGGGAAGATAGAAGAAGTAAGGATAATAGTATCGATCCATACAATAACCTATTTTGTGAGCTGCTTGAAGAAAATGCCGCGGCTTATCCAAAGTATCAGATGGAGTATGGAGATTGGCTAAACTTTAGAATACCTGATACTGATGAAAAATATTTTTGATATTTGCTTCCGGATGGGGAGACGGATATTATCCGACATATTTCGGATATGATGAGAATAATGATATTTGCGGTATCTATATTCAATTTTTTGATATAGAAGAATCATATAAGGACTGAGCACTGTAAAAGACGGATTTTAATGCTGCCTACAGGTCTGAAACCTGATACAAGTTTTTCTTGTAAGAGGATTCAGACCTTTTTGCGACTCGAAGAAGGATGGAAAAAAATGGAATTAAAGGAGCTGTTAGATTATATAAAAGAAAAAAACATAATATTAAAGAGTCCGACAGATGGGACAGCTCTATAACTATGTCAAGGCTGTGCCATCCTTTAACAGGGAAAGATGATAGCGCTTCTTATAAAGGAGTGGAATTCCGATACCGGAAGATGGGCAGAACATTGTGATTTGAAATATGAAGCAAGTTTATTTGATAGGATGAAAGAGTATATAGTTGATCCTTTGCGTATGCACGGAAGTAGCTGGATAGGCATATCATTTAATGATAAAACTGATAGAGATCATATATTTGAATTATTTGATAAGGCAGTGTTACATGGGAATCCGCCTAAAGACATAGCTTTATCAGATACCGGTAAAAAAGTAATTCTGTATATACGGATACGCTTTTACCGTTTGCAAAAAGGAAGTGATTTTCTAAAGAAAAAGGAGTATATTCCGGAGAAAAATTACTGAAATGAGAAAACTATATAGATATGATGATTATTCCGGACAATTAAGGGCTAAAAACTTCTATAGGCAGGCCAAGTTTATGGAAGATTATGAGGATGATTATCATGGGCAGGTATGTGATATTTCGGGTTATTTTACCACATATCATGATTTGAGCGATAAACAATTGAGGGCTTATTTTACATGGAGAACTGAAGTTAGGAATGGCGCATATAACAAAAACCTTTACATCCTTTATTTACCTATATATCTATGAGCTTCTTTTGCGGTATAGGCAGTTCTTCATCTGTTGAGAGTTTGAACAAACTTAAAGAGTTTGAAGGAAAAATTTATAGAAGGCGGTTTTTAGAAGATAATACGCAGATAAAAAGGAATTTACATAGATGGTATTTGGAGTATTCACTTGTTAAAGCTTTTCCGGTGGATGAGGTAAAAAATATATTGATAAAGAGATATTAGACAGAGATCATGCACTTGAAATTTTGAAAAAAATCCGGAAATTATGATGATATAGAAGTATTTGAGGCAATAAGTTTTTTTCGCAGGTAAGAGATTCTTAAATTCTGTAAGTTTAAAAAGAAAGAGAGAAAAGTATAATTATATATGCCTATGTGTGGAAATATATTTTTAAAGACCGGAAATATTGACGGCAAAAAGTATATTTACACATTGCTTTGGGAGGTTGCAAAAACAGAAGCATATATCCGTTATTGAATGCCGTTTATTGGAATGATAAAGCAATCCCGGATATCGACTATATAGTAAACGGAGTGAGGTCTTATCATTGTAAATCCGGTAGGTGGAAGGAGAAGTCTTATATAAGGGCATATTTTAATAGAAAGAAACTTACGTATATAGTTCATGAAATTGACAGATTGATCAGAGATGAATTTAGGCTTGGATATTACTTGAAACCAAGTATGGAAGATACACGGATTGCTCCATATATTAAAGATGCTTTTGACAAGGCTATTAAAGAGATAAAGCATAATGAAAGAAACCGAATAAATATAGACTTTTCAGCATTAAAAAAAGATTCGAAATGATGCAGAAATTACAAAGACAAGTTTGCTTGTAGACGAAGATACAAATATAGATGAAAAGGCTGATATACAAGAAACTATAGAAAAGCATTGTATAAATTATAATGACGGTAATAAGAGTAAAACAGAAAACTCAGATTCTGATAAAAATATCTGAGATATCAGACGATATAAATTTAAAGATTTTTAAAAATATATTATTGCAGGAAAAAGATTATAAACAGCTGATAAAGTCGAATAATCTGTTTACATCAATTATTACAGACAATATCAATGAGACTTTCTTTGAAGATATAGGCGACAATATATTGGAATGTGAAGGCGATGAAATATATTTGGTAGAGGATTACAGAGAAGATATTTTGGATATTATAGGAGAGATATATGAATGAAGATAAAAGGGTACCTAAGAGAATTGCTCAAACCTTGATAAATTCATTAAAGGGAGGAGTGGTTCCAAGAACAGGTTTGCCATATATTACGGTTGGCAGAAAAAATGAGATAGAGGCATTGCTGCATGATGTGGATATAGTGGCAGAAGGTGGTGCTTCATTTAGATTTATTGTAGGTAAATACGGTAGCGGAAAGAGTTTTTTATTACAGACCATAAGAAATTATGTGATGGATAAGGGCTTTATAGTAGCGGATGCGGATCTTTCACCGGAAAGAAGACTCCAGGGAACAAAAGGACAAGGGCTTGCCACGTATAGAGAGCTTATAGGAAATCTGTCTACAAAAACAAAGCCTGAAGGTGGAGCAATAACATTACTTTTAGACAGATGGATAAATAATATTCAGACGGATTGTATAGAAAAAAACGTGGAGTATTAACGGGAAGTGAAGAACTTTTAAATGAGGTAGATAAAAAAATATATACTGTAACAGCCGGACTTTCAGAGATGGTTCACGGATTTGAGTTCGGCTCACTACTGTCTAAATACTATCATGCCTATATAGACGGGGATGATGAAACAAAGATGAAAATTGTTCGTTGGTTTAGAGGCGAATACAGCAGAAAGACAGATGCAAAGGAAGCGCTTGGAGTCAATATAATTATCACAGATGAGGACTGGTATGAGTATTTAAAGTTGTTTGCTATGTTTTTCAGACTTGCGGGCTATAGCGGAATGATGGTTATGGTAGATGAACTTGTAAATATATATAAGATACCTAATGCTGTTACCAGACAATATAATTATGAAAAGATGCTTACAATGTATAATGACACATTGCAGGGTAAGGCAAAATATCTCGGAATTATAATGGGTGCAACGCCACAGACATTGGAAGATAAGAGAAGGGGAATATACAGCTATGAGGCTCTTCGTTCAAGACTCTCGGAAGGCAAATTTTCAAAGCCCGGTATGAGAGATCTGCTCTCGCCTGTGATAAGGCTTGAAGCACTGACTCCGGAGGAGATGCTTGTATTATGTGAAAAGCTCTCAGATATGCATGCCGGACTCTATGGCTATAATAGGAAACTAAGTGATATAGATCTGGGAGATTTTATAAAACTTGAGTATTCCAGAATAGGAGCAGCAGAAAACATTACTCCAAGAGAAGTGATAAGGGATTTTATTGAGCTTTTGGATCTTATATATCAAAATCCGGATTTGAAAATAAATGAACTTTTGGAATCTTCCGATTTCTCTTTTGCGAAGTCGGAGGCGGTATCAGATAATACCGATGAAAATTTTGTGGAGTTTACATTATGAACACGTATGAAAGATATGCCCCTTTTATAAGGGAGTATATTTATAATTCGGGATGGGAGATGCTTAGAGGTGTGCAAAATGCCGCTGCAGATGTTTTATTTAATACTGATGAAAACCTGCTTTTAACAGCATCTACAGCTTCGGGAAAAACAGAGGCGGCATTCTTTCCGATATTGACTTTGCTTGAGGAAAATCCTTCAAGCAGTGTGGGAGTACTTTATATAGCACCGCTAAAAGCTCTTATAAATGACCAGTTTTCAAGGCTGAATTTTATATGTGAAGAAGAGAATATTAAGGTGACAAGATGGCATGGCGATGTGACTCAGACCGGTAAGAGGAAACTGTTAAAAAAAGACCTTCGGGTATTTTACAGATAACACCTGAATCATTGGAATCATTGATGATAAATAAGCATATGGAAATATCATCGCTTTTTCATGATCTAAGATTTATAGTGATTGATGAAATACACTCTTTGCTTAGAGCAGACAGAGGTTTACAGACATTTTGCCTTATAGAAAGGCTTTGTAAGATGGCAGGATGTAATCCGAGAAGAGTGGGGCTTTCCGCTACTATAGGAAATCCGAAGCTTGCCGGTGATTTTTCTTTCATCCGGAGTAAGAGAAAAAACATTGATACCTGAGTTTGACAGAGGTAAGGAAACCTGGAGATTATCAATGGAACATTTCTTCAATACAGAGCCGCAAGCTGCCTGTTATGAGGATACAGCAAAGGAGATAAATACCGGATACGCACCGAAAGGTGCAAATCCGGGACTTGCATATATATTTGAACATACAAAGGCAAAAAAGTGCCTCGTATTTACAAACTCAAGAGAAGAATGTGAGATTGTATGCCAACAGCTTAGACAATACTGTGAAGCAAATCATGAATCCGACAGGTTTTTAATACATCACGGCAATCTCTCCGCATCATATAGAGAGAGTGCGGAAGAGGAGATGAAGGATGATGATTCCTTGATATCGATATGTGCTACTGCGACACTTGAATTGGGAATTGATATCGGAAGACTTGAGAGAGCATTTCAAATAGATGCTCCTTTTACCGTATCAGGATTTTTACAAAGACTCGGAAGAACCGGAAGGAGAGGGGCACCTTCGGAAATGTGGTTTGTTATGAGGGAGGATCATCCTGAGCCTAGGGCAATGATGCCTGAGATGATACCATGGTATCTTATACAGGGAATAGCTTTGGTACAGCTATATGTGGAAGAAAGATTTGTTGAGCCTCCAAGACTTGACAGGCTTCCATACAGTTTGCTCTACCATCAAACAATGAGCACATTGGCTTCAATTGGAGAAATGACACCTGCCGAGCTGGCAAGCAGAGTCCTTAGTCTGTCGGCCTTCAGAAGAATAAGTCAGGATGATTTTAGGCTTTTATTGCTTCATTTGCTGAAAACAGATCATATAAACAGGACTGAAAACGGCGGACTTATAGTGGGGATTTTTGGTGAAAGAGTGGTAAATAACTATAAATTTTATGCTGTTTTTCAGGAGAACATAGAATATTCCGTACGAACAGAGTCACAAGAACTTGGAACTGTTGTGAGACCGCCGGAAAGAGGGGGTAAGGTTGCAATTGCAGGCAGAGTGTGGATTGTGGAGGAAGTAGATCATAAAAGAAGAGCTATATATGTAAGTTTGGTAAAGGGAAATATTCCGGCTTATTTTGGAGATGTGGCAGGAGATATACACACACATGTATTGGAGAAGATGAAAGAAGTACTCAGCTCATCAGATACATATATGTACCTGATGAGTCATGGTAGAGGCAGACTGGCACAAGCCAGAGATTGCTTTAAAAAGGCTGAGCTGCTAAATAAGCCGCTTATACATCTTGGAGGGAATATGTGGGCTTTATTTCCATGGCTTGGAAGCTATGCATTTTTGGCGCTTGAGAGATTTTTAAAAGTGCATTGCGCAAAAGAAATCGGACTTAAAGGTTTAAATCCTTCAAGGCCGTATTTTATACAATTTACTATGAATGTAAGTGAAAAAGAATTTTTATAAGACAGTAAGTGAAAAAAAGCGTCCGGTGAAATAGATCCTATGTCTTTGGTTTATGATAAGGAAGTGCCTGTATTTGAAAAAAATATGATGAATTTGTACCGGAAGAACTTGTAAGAAAGGGTTTTTGCCTATGGAGTACTGGATATAGAGGGGATGAGAGAGCGTGTAACCGGTTGGAAGGATAAATTATCATAGTAATACATTTTTCTGATAATTGAAGATAAATATAATTTATGGCTTTTAATATAAAAATGTTATCTTAATATAAAGTAAAAAAAGGTGGATATAATCATGATTAAAGCGGTTTTTATTTGATATGGACGGTTTGATGTTTGATACGGAAAGACTGTATGGAAAAAGCTTGGCAAAAATGCGGCCATATTACAGGGGTGCAGAATTAGCGATGAAGCTATACTTAAGATAAAGGGTGCAAACAGAACTTTGGTATATGAGATTTTAAGAGCTGATGCAGGCGATGAATTTGATATAGAAAAGGGAGAGATGCCAGAGAGAGTATATTGTTTCTCATATAAGAGAGCATGGACTTACAAAGAAAAAGGGACTTGATAATTTGCTTAAATATTTGAAGAAAAACAATATTAAGTCCTGTCTTGCCACGTCTACTAAGAGAGAAGTAGCGATAAAGTATCTTAAAATGGCAAATGTATATGACTATTTTGATGATTTCACATGTGGTGATGAGATAGAAAACGGTAAGCCGGCACCGGACATATTTTTAAAAGCGGCAGATAAGGTAAAAACAGATATAGGACAAAGTCTGGTACTGGAAGACTCTATAAATGGGTTAAATGCCGGAATTGCAGCGGGTGCAAGAGTCATAATGGTTCCTGATACAATAGAACCTACAGATGAGATAAGAGCAAAAGTTGATGATATAAAGGCTGACCTTGATGAAGTAATAGATTGGATAAGCAAGGAAAATAAGGGAATAGAAGTATAATATGAAAGATAGGAAAATAAATATCCAATATATTTTATTGCAAGGGCTATATTGGATGATGTTTTTGCCCAAGTGCGGGTTTATTGCGTTTTATTTACAAGGTAACGGATTTGGCAATAGTATGATAGGTGTTATTACAGCTGTATTTTGTTTGGTCGCAGTAATATTACAACCCATGGCTGGAAATTTATGTGACAGGATAAAAAAATTCTGACATGGAAAAGAATGATTATCTTATTGGGATTACCATATATACTTATATGTATTATGTTGCTTTTTGTATAAAAGACAGTTGGCTGATTGCAGTTCTTTTCGGCTCAATGTATATTATAGCAAGTATATATTTGCCGATGATAAATACGGCACTGTTTGCATATGAGAGGAAGGGGTAAAACTTAATTTCGGTGTTGCCAGAGGTATGGGTTCCGCTATGTATGCAATTATGGCACTAATTATCGGTAATATGGCAGTTAGATTCAGGGACAAAAAAATAATACCTGCTTCGGGCCTTATAGTAATGGTTTTATTACTATGTGTTGTAAGCACGATGCCACCTACAAAGAAATCTGTATTGGAGAGTGAAGAGTATAAGCAAACAAATGTAATCAGTTTTATAAGAAAATATCCGTATTTTTCTATAATGCTTTTGGCAGTGCTTTTTATTTTCTTCTCACACAATATTATAGGGAACATATCTTTTGCAAATTGTACAGTATCTAGGTGGTAACAGCAGTAATCTCGGAACAGCAATGTTTATTCAGGCAGTAGTGGAGATTCCTGTTTTGTTTACATTTTCCTTTATTATGAAGAAAATAAAAGTTGGAAATCTCATGATTGTTGCATGTGCGGGATATATATTAAGAGCGGTACTTTATTTTGCTTCAACTAATATCGAAATGATATATATTACTCAGCTTTCGCAGATATGCAGCTTTGCAATAATAGCTGCAGCATCAGTATATTTTACAGGGACGGCAGTAAGAGAAGAAGATCATGCAACCGGACAGGCGTTTATGACAGGAATGATGTCGGCCGGTACAGTGCTCGGTTCATTATTTGGTGGAGCAATACTTGACTATGTGGGGATGAGAGCGCTTTTGAGTGTAAATATCTTGCTTAGTGTTATAGGAACTGGGATAGCGATATGGTCGGTGAGAATGATCAGAGTTAATAAAAAAATTTCAGTCAAGTATAAAAAAATAATAGAGTAAAGTTAGGTAGTAAAAGTATTGTATACTTGCTTATAATACTAAACAAATTAAAATAATTATGAAAGGGGGTAAACTTGGAAATTTCAGTTTTGATGTCTGTTTATATAAAGGAAAGGCCGGGAGTTCCTAGAAAGAGCATTGGAAAGTATATTAAACCAGACTCTAAAGCCAAAAGAATTGGTATTGGTAAAAGATGGAGTACTTACAAAGGGAACTTGAAATTATACTGTATGAAGAAAGAAAAAGTTTGAGAAAAAAATAGTATAAAATTTTATCTGTGTACAGTTGAAAAAGAATATGGGTTTGGGAATAGCACTACAAAAAGGACTGGAAAAAAATGTAGTTGTGATTATGTTGCAAGGATGGACAGTGATGATATAGCGGTAAGAGATAGATTTGAAGCTCAAGCTGAATACATGAAAAGAAATACTGATGTATCAGTGGTAGGTGGATATATATCTGAGTTTGTCGAGGAAGGTAAGTCTTTAAGAACAAAAATAATGCCTTTAAATCAAGATGAACTTTATAAGTACGGAAAATACAGAAATCCTTTAAATCATATGACAGTTCTCTTTTAAGAAAAAAAGACGTATTGGAAGTGGGCGGATATCAGCCAATGACGGGATTGGAAGACTATTATCTATGGAGCAGAATGCTTTGCAAAAAAATATAGAATTGCCAATATAGATAAAGTTTTTGGTAAATGCAAGGCTTGGGGATTTTTCAAATAGAAGAGGTGGTTTGAGATATTTTCTCACATATTTCAGATTAAGAAAAAAATTCAAAAATAAAGCTTCATTATACAAATATACCGGGAATTTATAATAGGAATAATGTTTACTGCTTTAATAACTTTGGTGCCAAATAACATAAGGAGTGGATTGTACAGAGTGCTTAGAAAGAAAAACATATATTCTATAAGTCTATTATGTATTTAATTTCAATATCTATAAATTTGAAATATTTCATTTGAAATGATAAAATAGTCTGAGCAAACAGATTTCAGTAAAATGAGGGGTTATGAAAGTTGTATTATTAGCAGGTGGACTTGGAACAAGAATTTCCGAGGAAAGCCATTTGAAACCGAAGCCAATGATTGAGATTGGCAGTCAGCCGATTTTATGGCATATTATGAGTATTATTCAACATTTGGAATTAATGAATTTGTTATTTTGGCAGGGATATAAGCAGAACAAGATAAAAGAGTATTTTGCAAATTATTTTGTATATAACTCTGATGTTACATTTTGATATGAAGCATAATAAGATGGAAGTACACAGAAGAAATGCGGAAGACTGGAAAGTCACAGTACTGGATACAGGCCTTAATACCATGACAGGTGGAAGAATTTTTGAGAGCAAAGGAACATTTGAAGGATGAGCCTTTTATGCTTACATATGGTGACGGAGTTGCAGATGTTGATATAGATGCTCTTCTTAAGTTCCACAAAAGTCATGGAAAGACAGCTACAATAACCACGGTAAGCCTTGCCCAGCAAAAAGGTGTGCTGCAAAAAGATGAATCAGGGCTTATTACATCGTTCAGAGAAAAGAGTGAGGATGATTCAGCTATTATAAAATGGCGGATTTATGGTGCTGAATCCGAATATATTCGATTATATTACAGAGGAGACGCTACGATATTTGAGCAAAAAGCCTATGCTAAATCTTGCAAAGGATGGCGAACTCATGGGATTTGAACATGACGGCTTCTGGCAATGTATGGATACACAAAGAGAAAAAGAAAAGCTGGAAAGTCTGTGGGCAAGCGGAAAGGCTCCATGGATGAGGTGGACTGAATAAATGAATTTTGAAGAGTTAAAAAAGTTTTATGGTGGAAAGAGAGTGCTTCTCACAGGGCACACAGGTTTTAAAGGTTCTTGGCTTTCTAAGATACTTATAATGTGTGGTGCAAACCTTACCGGTTATGCTCTTAACCCACCTACTGATACTAATATCTTTGATATTTTAGGTTTGGAAACAGAAATGAACTCCGTTATCGGAGATATAAGAGACCTTGAACATTTAAAGAGGGTATTTGATGAAGTAGAGCCGGAATATGTAATCCATATGGCGGCACAGCCGATAGTTAGAGATTCTTATGAGAGACCTGTTTATACATATGAAACCAATGTTATGGGTACTGTAAATATAATGGAATGTGTAAGACTCTCAAAAAAGTGTAAAGAGTTTTTTTAAATGTTACAACAGATAAAGTATACGACAATAAAGAACAGGATAGGGGATATGTGGAAGAGGATTTTTCTGGATGGTTATGATCCGTATTCAAATTCAAAATCCTGCTCGGAACTTGTTACACATAGCTATAAAAGGAGTTTCTTAAATGAATTACCTGTATCTACAGCTAGAGCCGGAAATGTAATAGGTGGAGGAGATTTTGCAAAAGATAGAATAGTTCCTGACTGTGTAAGAGCTGCAATATCAAATAATCCGGTTATAATAAGAAATCCGAATTCTATAAGACCTTTTCAGCATGTTTTGGAGCCGCTCTTTATTTATCTTGATATAGTTATGAGACAGGCAGAGAATAGAGAAAAGTTTGAGGGATATTTTAATGTAGGTCCGGATGACAGTGATTGTGTAAATGCAAAAGACGCTTGTAGAGAGTTTTAAAAGAGCCTGGGGTGAAGGTTTCGACTTTAAGATACAATCAGACGGCGGACCTCATGAGGCAGGATTTTTAAAGCTTAATTGTGATAAATTAAAAGCGGTATATGGATGGAAACCGGGACTTGATGTTCATGGAGCCATTGATTTAAGTGTGGAATGGTATAAGGCATGGAACAATGGTGAAGATATGAATGTCATTACAGAAAGACAGATAAGATCCTATTTATAGTTTGGAGGAAAAATGTTCGAAAATAAAACACAGGACGATGCTCGTAAAGAGATATTGGAGTTGGTAAAGGAGTACCACGACAAGTTCCATAATATAAAAAAAGAGTTTAAAGAAGGTGACAGAATAACCTATGCTTCCAGAGTGTACGACTCTGAGGAGATGGTAAATCTGGTAGATGCTTCTTTGGAATTTTGGCTTACAGCCGGAAGATATTTTGATGAGTTTGAGAAGGAATTTGGAAAGCAGTTCGGTACAAAATATGTATCACTTGTAAACTCAGGCTCAAGTGCAAATTTACTTGCATTTATGACCTTGACATCACCGCTTCTAGGTGAAAGACAGGTAAAAAGAGGTGATGAGGTCATTACTGTAGCATGTGGCTTCCCTACGACGGTTACACCTATGATACAGTATGGTGCAGTACCTGTATTTGTAGATGTTACAATACCGCAATATAATATAGATGTGACTAAGCTTGAGGAAGCATTGTCAGAAAAGACAAAGGCTGTAATGGTTGCACATACTCTTGGGAAACCCTTTTGATCTTGAAGCTGTTGTAGCTTTTTGTAAAAAGCATGACCTATGGCTTATAGAAGATAACTGCGATGCTCTTGGAAGCACATATGTTATCAATGGAGAGAAGAAATTTACAGGTACAATCGGAGATATAGGAACATCAAGTTTCTATCCTCCACATCATATGACTATGGGAGAAAGGCGGAGCTGTATATACTTCTAATCCGGTTCTAAGTAAGATAATGAAATCTATAAGAGATTGGGGAAGAGATTGCGTATGTCATTCGGGACAAGATAATATGTGTGGACACAGATTTGATCGTCAATATGGTGAATTGCCTTTAGGTTACGATCATAAATATGTATACTCACATTTTGGATACAATTTAAAAGCCTACAGATCTTCAGGCGGCAGTTGGAGTGGCGCAGTTAAAGAAATTCAAGGGATTTGCACAAAGAAGAAGAAAAATTATAAGAGATTATATGAGGCACTAAAGCCGGCAGAAGACAAACTTATACTTCCGGTTCCTGTAAAAAACGGTGATCCGAGCTGGTTCGGTTTCCTTATTACTTGTAGGGAAGGTGTTGAGAGAGCAAAACTTGTAAATAGGCTTGAGTCAAACGGCATCCAGACAAGAATGCTCTTTGCCGGGAATCTTACAAAACATCCTTGTTTCGATCAGATGAGAGAGGCTAAAGAAGGGTACAGGATTGTCGGAGAACTTACAAATACAGATCGTATTATGAATGATACCTTCTGGGTTGGTGTATATCCGGGAATGACAGATGAAAAAATCGATTTCATGGCTAAGGTTATTATTGAAGGTGTGAAATAAAAATATATAGCTGAAATATCATAATTTTTTTATATGGTATTTCAGCTTTTTTTGATGGATTGAATGGAAGTCGATTATTCTCCCTATATTTGCTATGCAACCTTAGATATGATATAATGATGAAAAAAATATTGCAGAAAGTTTTGTATTGGGAGAAAAGTATGCTAAACGAAGAGAAAAATAAAGCAGATGACGGAATTAGCATTAATAAAAAGGAAGGGCGAGCAGATGTTTGAAATAGATAATTATTTCAAAAAGAGGATTATGTGGGTAAACAAATGCTTAAGTCCTTTTTTTGTTTATACATTTTGCTTTCTTCTTATAATTGTTTTGGCCATTCTTTACAATTTGGAAGAGTTGATGTCCAGTGTGAACACCGTGGGAGTATTTTCGGTGGTTTACATTGTTATATATATATTGGGATTGATTGCATTTGAACTTATTACATATAGATTTTTTTCATACGATGAGGCGCAGAGGAACTTGAAGGTCTACAATGACAGATTAAATTATTTTTGAGTTCGACAACAAGGATAAAACACAGAATATCGGAGGTTAGAATGCTACAGCTATATGTATTTAGAAACAGCCTTAAGGCTTTTCTATGCAAAAATATCATTCCATAATAGATAAAGGAATTAAATATATAATATTATTTACAGCCATGATGCTTATAAATATCAACTTGGGTTATCAGACTAAAATATCTGTGATCCAGGTCCCCATTATATTGTCTGTAATAGGTGCTTTTCTGCCGTATATGGCAGGAGTTTTTATAGTGGCAATTTTTTTGATGATACATTTATTTGCGGCTTCTTTTGAACTTGCAATTTTGGTAGGAATAATACTGATACTTACATTACTTTTTGTACTATGGTTTCGGTAAGAGAGACAGTGTACTTTTTAATTCTTGTGCCGATACTTTTTTTGTTGTAAAGATACCGTATGTTATACCTCTTGTAGTCGGCCTTATGGGAAGTGCAGTAAGTATTGTTCCGATTATTGCAGGGAATTCTTATTTATTTTACTTGTCTTTTTGCAAAAGCAAAATATCGGTGTTTTGACAAGCACACAGTCTGTAGATATTGCTCAGAGATATTCTCAGGCTATTAACGGTATATTTTCCAATAAAAACAATGCTTTTATTTATAATTGCATTTGCTCTTACTACTTTTATAGTATATATGGTGCATAAGAAGAATATGGATTATGCTTGGCAAAATAGCTATTGCTGCAGGTGCTATTACCATTTTGATAAGTATATTTGCGGTGATTTTATTTTTGATATATCTACTCCCTCTTGTGGATTTTTATAATAGAGCTTGCAATATCGGTAATGATTGCATATGTGTATAATTTCTTTGTTTTTCAGTGGATTACAGCAGGTCCGAATATGTGCAGTTTGAGGGACGATGATTATTATTATTTTGTAAAGGCTGTACCAAAGATTACAATAACAGCGGCAGATAAGAAGGTACAATCATTTAGTACAAAGGGAAAGAAAAAGAACAATAAAAATAACGGGGGTAGTGAATGAACATAATCACGAGGCTGATGCGTGATGGGCTTTCATATTTTCCACATATAGATGTACTCAATATAATTGAAATTCTCATTATTGCATATATTGTATATGAAATAATGACTTGGATCCTAAAGACCAGAGCATGGACATTGCTTAAGGGCTTACTGATCATATTTGGATTTACGATCATTGCGTATGTATTACATTTTGATGTTATATTGTGGATTTTAGGCAGGATTGCAACTATTGCGGTGACTGCACTTATTATAATATTTGCACCTGAACTCAGAAAAGCATTGGAACAGCTTGGAAATAAAAAAACATAATGAAGATCTTTGCTTTTGATAATAAAGCGAGTAGTGACAGTGTGGGTGAGAGAACAATTGAAGAACTTATAAATGCAGCATTTGCAATGTCAAAGCCAAAGACAGGTGCTTTGATGGTTATAGAAAAGAAATGAAAGTCTTGCCAATATAGAAAACCACGGAATTTTGATAAACGGTATCGTCTCAAGTCAACTTCTTATAAATATTTTTGAGCATAATACACCGCTGCATGACGGAGCAGTGCTTATAAGGGGTAATACCATTGTTTCGGCAACTTGTTATCTGCCTCTTTCAGAGAATATGAGAATCAGCAAGGACTTGGGAACCAGACATAGAGCCGCTATCGGAATAAGCGAAGTATCCGATTCTATTACAATTGTAGTATCAGAAGAGACAGGAAGGGTTTCGGTGGCTGTCGGAGGTAACTTGATAAGAGTTAATGACAGTGAAGAACTTAGAAAAGAGCTTTCTGTTTTATTAGAGGATAAGGTAGAAGATAAGAGTGGATCTTTATTGTTAAAGTTTTTGAAAGGGAGAGGTAATGAAAAAGACAAATAATCTTGTTTTGAAAATTAGCTCTTTGGTTATAGCATTTTTTGTATGGATCGTGGTAATAAATATTTCAAATCCTATGGTCACCAGAACACAAACAGTTAATTTAGATGTGGTAAATGGGAATGTTATCACAGATGCAGGTAAGACCTACTCTTTGATGGGTGCAAACACTGTAAGTGTAAGCTATGAGGTGCGTTCAAGAGATGAAGGAAAGATATCCGCATCAGACTTTAAAGCATCCATAGACCTTGGAGATATGTATGATATAACCGGTGCGGTACCGATATCTGTTGAAGTGGTAAATAATAAAAATTTGATATCAGGGAAGTGTAACTTCAAAGCCAAGTATTGTAAGGGTAGGTATTGAAGATCTCCAAAGAAAAGAATTTACTATGACTACAAAGATTACAGGTACTCCTTCAGACGGTTATTCTGTTGGAGAGGTAAAGCTTGATAAGAGTACGGTGTCGGTAACAGGTCCTGTATCGGTTATAGGTCAGATCAGCAAGGTCGGAGTAGAAATAAATGTTGACGGAATGGACGGGAATGTAAAGGGTAGGGCTGAACTTAAGTATTTTGATGCCAACGGAAATGCATTTACCATATCAGACAACAGAGTAAGTAAGAGCTTTGATACTGTAAATTACAGTCTTGTAATGTTAAACGGAGGGACTTTAGCTTTAAACTTTGAGGTAGGTGGTGAACCCTCAGAAGGTTATGTATTTACAGGCGCCGAGAGCAGTACAAAATCCATACAGGTAAGAGGACAACCGGAGGCACTGGAAGGGCTTAACGCTATTACAATTCCTGCCACAGCACTTAGTGTTGAAGGAGCGATGGGAGATATTATTGTAGATGTGGATGTAAAGAATTTCCTTCCTGAAAATGTATCTGCAGTCGGAGATACCAATATTACAGTTACATTAAAGGTAGAAGCCCTAGATAGGAAGTCGGTTACATTGACTCTTGGAGATTTGGAAATCAAGGGTGCAAGAACGGGAGTTTCTACAAATATTATTCCTGAAAGAATAACTGTTGTGGTTTCCGGACTTAGTGCAAATCTTGAGTCTGTATCTAATTCCGATATTAAGGCGACTCTTGATGTAAGTAAGATGACAATAGGAACCAATACAGGTAGTCTTACATTTGAACTGCCTACAGGTTTGAGTGTAGACTCATATACACCTTTTGAGGGTGATTATAGGAAGTCCGACAAATGAAAGAAATGAAACGACAACTACAGCAGAACAAAGCAGTAGCAGCGGAGAGAGTAGTTCTGCTGCAGAAAAACTAAGGGAGGTTTTTAGATGGTTTCAGAAGAGCTTAAGGTGATTAACCCTGAGCGGATTGCATTTAAGACCGGCAGGTAATTTATGTAAAGAGGCATTGAAATATGATTCTAAAATAAATATTATATTTAAAGACGCTACGGCAAATGCTAAAAAGTGTTTTGAGTGTACTTGCCACATGTGTAAAATGTGGAGATGTTATCAAGATAACATGTGACGGTAGGGATGAAAATGAGGCTTTGGAAGCTTTAAAAAGTTTGATCAATTCAGGTTTTGGTGAGTTAAAGTAAGTAGAGGTTTTAATGAAAATTTATGGCGTAGGAGCAGCTGAGGGTATCGGTATCGGAGTTGCAAAGGTAGTCAGAGAACAAAATGTAGAAGTTGTAAAGAAAACTGTTTCAAACAGTGAAACTGAAGTTAATAACTTCATGGAAATTTTTGGAGATTACAAAGGCTGAGACACAAGAGATGTCACTGGCTTTGGAAAAAAATGCTTCGGCAAAGGAAGCAGAGATTTTGTTTGGACATATCATGCTTATGTCCGATCCTATGCTTGTGGATGAGATAGTAAACCATATAAAGCTTGAAAATGTTTGTGCAGAGTATGCAATAGATGAGGTATGTAATCAGTATGCCGCTGTATTCGCTTCAATGGATGATGAACTGATGCAGCAAAGAGCCACAGATATGCTTGATATAAAAACGAGATTGATAAAGAAAAATATTGGGCATAGAAAAATACCGATCTTTCAAAAACTTCCTTATGGAAGTATTCTGGTTACAAAAGGTTTGACACCTTCAATGACAGCCGGGCTTAACCCAAAGAACGTACTGGGAATAGTTACACAGTTTGGAGGAAAGACTTCACATTCGGCGATTCTTGCAAGAGCTCTTGAGATACCGGCGGTAGTGGGATTATCAAATCTTCCTGAAGATATAAATGATGATACAGCTATCCTTCTTGACGGGGAGAGTGGAGAGGTTATAATACTTCCAACAGAGGCTGAAAAAGTCGGATTATGATGATAAAAAAGAAAAAAATATGATGCAAACAAGGAGCTGCTTAAGAAGTACAGAGAATTACCGAGTGTTTCAAAGGACGGCAAAAAGGTGGAAATAGCCGGAAATATCGGAAGTCCTGAAGATGCCAAGAAGGTAATTGAAAACGGTGGAGAAGGTATCGGTCTTTTCAGAACAGAATTTTTATTTATGGATAGAGACGGTATGCCTACAGAAGATGAACAGTTTGAAAGTTATAAGGAAGTGGCTATGGCCATGGAGGGAAAGCCTGTTATTATCAGAACTCTTGATATAGGTGGTGATAAAGAGATTCCTTATATGGGCATAGAACAGGATGAGAATCCATTCCTCGGATATCGTGCTATCAGACTTTGTCTTGACAGAAAAGATGATATTTATATTCCACAGCTTAGAGCTTTGCTCAGAGCAAGCGCTTTCGGAAATATAAAGATAATGTTGCCACTCATTACATCAATGGATGAAATAATAGAGGCTAAGGCTATTATCAATGATATTAAGAAAGAACTGGATGAAAAGAATATTGCATATAATAAGGATATAGAAGTAGGTATCATGGTAGAGACCGCAGCCGCATCACTGCTTGCGGATATCTTTGCAAAAAGAAGTTGATTTCTTCAGTATAGGAACAAATGATTTGATTCAGTATACTATGTCTGTAGATAGAGGAAATGTAAAAACAGCCGGTCTGTATTCTCCATTCTCACCTGCAGTGCTTAGGAGCATTAACAGAATTATTACAGAAGGTAAAAAGGCGGGAATCATGGTTGGAATGTGTGGCGAGGCGGCGGCAGACCCGCTGCTTATACCGGTACTTCTTTCATGGGGTATGGACGAGTTTTCAATGTCAGCTTCAAGTATACTAAAGTCAAGACAGATAATTTCTCTATGCGACAGCAAAGACCTAAAGGCTAAGGTGGATAAGGTACTTGAGATGTCAACTGAGAGTGAAATAAAAGACTACTTAAAGAAATTGATAGAGGAGCTTGAATGTTAATATATCTGATTTGTAGTTTATTAGCGTATGTATTATCCCGGATGGAGCATTATGCCCTATCCGGGTTTGTTCTAATTTTGGCGGCATTATATCTTTATATAAAAGGAATACAGATATTCAAAATCATTGGTAAATCTTAGAGGTGTATTTTCTCTTGCCTTTATTACAGGTGAGGGATTGGCTGCAATGAAACTTTCATATCTGGCAAAACCATGGAGTGACAAAACATGGATTTGCTTGGGTTTGGCTTTTGGATGCTTTTACGCAGTGTTTGAAATTTTAAAAACTGTTAAGGGTAATCCTTACTCAAACGCAGAGAGAGTGCTTGAAAAGAGCAATGAGGATATGATGTATGCATGTATTATAATACTTGCGCTTACCTCTGCTATAGCTTTTAATATAGAGGCTATTGTGCTTGGCTTTGTGCCTCTTTTTGAAAAAGGCGTTCCTCATGCATACTCTTATTTTCATATTTCGGGAGTGCATTATTTTACTGTAAGCTGTATTTTAGTACCGGCTTTCAGTATCATTTATCTGAATGAGGAGAGCAGGCTTGGAATAATAAAGGTATTATTCTTAGCTTTAGCCAATATTATAGCAATGGCCATACCGATACTTTGTGTATCCAGATTTCAGTTTATGCTTGCAGTATTGCTTGCTTTTGTTACCCTGCTTATTTTAAAGAGAGAAAGGATAAGACCTATATATTTTGTAACCGTTATAGCGTTGATTGTTCCTGTCTATTTATTGCTTTCAGTGGCAAGGAGTCATAATGTGGAGTATCTTAACGGAATATTTGAGATGAAATATAATCTTCCTATTTTTATAAGTCAGCCATATATTTATATTGCAAATAATTATGATAACTTAGATACACTGATTAAGGAGTTACCAAAACACAGCTTTGGGTTAAAAGGGACTTTTTCCATTATGGGCACTTACAGGAATTAAGTTTATTTATCCGAAAATAGTTGATTTTCCTATTTTTGTAAATAAAACTGAGCTTACCACTGTGACATTATTTTATGATGCTTTTTATGATTTTGGCCTTATCGGTGTTGCGATATTTTCGTCAGCACTTGGAGGCATAAGTTATTTATTTGAAAAATGGATAAAGAAGTACAAGGCATGCGACATTTTACATAATATATGCTGCAAGGATTTATATATTTGGCTCTTTCATTTTTACCACATGGTTTTCAAATCCTGCCACATGGTTTTACTTTATAGTAACAATGTCGATATTCTTTATTTGCGAGCAGAAAGACAGGTAGATTTATGGAGAAAACAAAAAATGATATGAATGCTACATTGGACAGGCAATATAAAGGAAATGACTGAGACTTCAGTAGAAAAGCTTATATTAAGGCTTAGTATACCAACCATTATCAGTATGCTTGTCACCAATATCTACAATATGGCAGATACATTTTTTTGTGGGAAAGCTTGGTACAAGTGCTTCAGCGGCAATTGGTATAGTCTATTCACTGATGACTGTAAATCAGGCGATAGGCTTTATGTGCGGACACGGAAGTGGATCCAATATATCAAGAAAGCTTGGAAAATAAGCAGGGTGAAGAGGCAATAAAGTTTGCTTCAACCGGATTTTTATGTCATTGTTTCTGGGTATGATTATAATGATCATAGGCATAATATTTATGGAGCCTTTGCTCAGAATAATGGGAAGCATCGGATACCATAATGCCTTATGCCAAGGATTATGCGATATGCATTTTGTTATCCGCACCTTTTATGACCGGAAGCTGTGTTTTTAAATAATGTACTAAGATATGAGGGCAAGGCCTCTCTTGCTATGATAGGATTGACTCTTGGCGGTGTGCTAAATATTATAGGTGATCCGATATTTATATTTACATTCAATATGGGGGCCTTTGGTGCAGGTGTTTCAACGGCGGTTTCTCAGGTGATCAGCTTCTTTGTATTACTGGCTATGTTCGGTGAGAACAGAACTATATCAAGACTCAGGTTTTCGGCTGTTTCATGGGATATAAAAGATATTGTGAATATCATCCTGACCGGTATACCAAGTCTTATCAGACAGGGAATGATGAGTGTTTCCACCATGGTATTAAACTATATGTCTATGCCTTATGGAGATGCAGCCATTGCGGCTATGAGTATTGTAAACAGAGTTTCCAATTTTATATTTGCTATAGCACTGGGAATATCACAGGGGTTTCAGCCTGTATCGGCTTTTAACTATGGTGCAAAAAAGTTTAAGAGAGTTAAGAGAGCCTTTGTATTTTGTTGCGGTCTAAGTATTATAATTATCGGAATACTGAGTATATTTTCACTGCTTTTTTCAGGACATATTATAGGGCAGTTTAGAGATGACACAGAAGTTATAAATGTGGGCACATTTGCGCTAAGAGCACAATGTGTGGTTCTTTTTATAACACCTGTTACTTTGGCGGCAAGCATGATGTTTCAGGGGGCGGGAGAGAATCTGGCTTCCTCGATAGCCTCGTTTTTAAGAAGCGGTATTACCTTTGTACCTATGGTGCTTATATTGCCGAAATTCTTGGGCATTTACAGGGATACAGCTCGCACAACCGGTGGCGGATGTAATATCATTTATAATAGTAGTTCCGCTCATCATAAATTTTTAGAAAAAAATAAATGCATAAATTTTGTTGGTTAATGTTGACAATTTTTAAGATTATACAGTATAAAATAATAAAACCGTTGATTGGGAGAAAAATTAGTTACTCACAGAGAGTCGGAGGTGCTGAGAACCGATAGGGATTACGATTTTAATATGGACCCATGAGGGGCGAGGTGAAAGGAAACGAGTAGTCAAGACAGGGTGCTCCCGTTATCGAGCAGAAAATGTGTTGGCATTTTTTTAAGAGAGAGTATTTTTACTAATGAAGGTGGTACCCGCAGGCTTTTGCTTGTCCTTTGGATAAACAAAGTCTGCGTTTTTATTGCATAAGTTCATGAAATAATATGAGACTTATGAAAATACATTACAGTAAGTATAGTCCACATCTTAAATGCCGGAGGAGGAAAAATGAAATTAATAAAGAAACTTGGAATTATTGCAATAGGTGCGCTTTTAATGGCAGGATGTACACCAAAGACTGACACGGCAGACAGCAGCAAAGCAGAAAGCACTACTGCAGAGAGTAGTGTAGAAAAAAAGCGGTGAAGAAAGCACTGAGATGAAAAAAATAGGTGTGATTCAGCTTGTTGAACATAAGTCACTTGATATAATATATAATTCATTTGCGCTTGAGCTTGAGAGATTGGGATATGTAGACGGGAAAAATGTCAAGATAACTTTTCAGAATGCGCAGGGAGATATGTCAAATATCACCGGCATAGTACAGGGATTTGAAGGTGATAAGCAGGATGTTGTAGTAGGTATCGCAACACCTGTGGCGCAGGGAGCTATGAGCCTTACAAAGAGTACACCTGTGGTTTTCTCGGCAGTTACAGATCCTATAGGTGCGGGAATACTTACAGATATGAATGCTCCGGACAAGGGTATGACAGGTACAAGCGATGCTGTTCAGATAGAAAAGATAATGGACCTTGCACTTGAGATAACACCTGATGTAAAGAAGGTTGGATTTATATATAATCCCGGAGAAGACAATTCAGTTACAAATCTCGGTTTGCTTGAAAACTATGTAAAAGAAAAGAATCTTGAGCTTGAAACAGTAAGTATTTCAACAAGTGCAGACCTTCAAACAGCTGCAGCCACACTTTTTGAAAAAGTGGATATGATATTTGTTTCAAATGACAATACAGTGGCTGAAGCTATGCCGATACTTACATCTGAGGCAATAAAGGCTAAGAAGCCTATATATGTAGGAGCGGATTCCATGGTAATGGATGGCGGTCTTGCTACAGTGGGTATTGACTATACTGATCTTGGAAAAGAAACAGCTAAGATGGTGGATGAGATTTTAAACGGCAAATCAGTTGGTGAGATTCCTGTAAAGGTATTTAAGGATGATCTGTTTATCTATGTAAATACAGATACAGCTGCTGCACTTGGTATTGAAATACCTGAGAGTATCAAAACAGACAATAAATTTGTCGAGATCAAATCAAATAATTAGGAGTAGAAATGACATTATCAACATTACTGGGTAGTATTGAACTTGGATTAATATTTGCAATATTATCACTGGGATTATTTATATCTTTTAGAATTTTGGACCTTCCGGATCTAACGGTGGACGGAAGTTTTGTTACAGGATTGGCTTACAGTGCCATATGGTCTGTAGCAAAAAATCCTGCTATGGGACTTTTGATGGGTGCATTAGGAGGAATGATTGCAGGCATTGTTACCGGTATATTACATACAAAATTGAAAATTCATGCTATTTTGGCAGGTATACTTACAATGACAGGACTGTATTCCATAAATCTCTTTGTAATGGGTGATAAGCCAAGTGTTTTCTTCTATGGTGAAAAGACAATTTTTACTCCTTTTGAGGGGAAGTTTTTTATAAGCGGAACAGATATCGGAAAGCTTATTTTACTTCTTATAATAGTTACAATTTTGGTAATAGCAATAAAGGTATTTTTAATGACTCAGGTAGGGCTTTCTTTGAGGGCCACCGGAGACAATGAGGCAATGGTAAGGAGTTCAAGTATAAATACAGATGCAATGAAAATACTTGGATTTGCGCTTTGTAATCTTATAGTAGCATTTTCAGGTGCAATATATGCCCAGTATAATATGACTGCAACTCATGGTGTAGGAACAGGAATGCTGGTACTTGGACTTGCGAGTATCATAATAGGAGAAACCGTTATAGGCAAGAGAGGGATGCTCAGACATCTGACAGCTGTGGTAATAGGTGCCATAATATATCGTATAATGCTTGCGATAGCATTCGGACTTGGGCTTCCTGCAATATACCTAAAGCTTTTTCTCAGCAGTGATAGTGGTGGTTGCAATAAGCATACCTTTAACAAAACCTACAATTGCAAGATGGAGAAAGATACATGCTGGAAATTAAAAATGTCAATGTAATATTTAATAAGGATACCGTAAACGAAAAAAAGCTTTGTGTGATTTAAATCTTACATTAAATGACGGAGACTTTGTAACTGTAATAGGAAGTAACGGTGCGGGAAAATCCACTATGCTTAATGCAATAGCAGGCAATATAGAAGTTGAGAGCGGAAGGATATATAATAACGGTCTTGACATAACCTATATGAAAGAGCATAGAAGAGCCAGATTTATAGGTAGGCTTTATCAAGATCCTCTAAAAGGTACAGCACCACATATGACAATAGAAGAAAATATGGGTCTGGCATACAGCCGCGGTAAGAAGGTAAGATTCGGACTGGGAGTAAGAAAAAAAGTGACAGGGAGTACTTCAAATCAGTTTGCGGTAAGCTTGGGCTTGGACTTGAGCATAGATTAAAAAAATGAAGTAGGAGGACTTAGCGGAGGACAAAGACAGGCATTGACTCTTTTGATGGCCACTATGGAAAACTCCGGAGCTGCTGTTACTTGACGAACATACAGCGGCTCTTGATCCTAAGACCAGTAAGAAGATAATGGAAATAACAAACAGGATAGTAACTGAAAATCATATTACAACTTTGATGATTACACACAATGTCAAAGATGCCCTGAATTTCGGAAATAAAACTATAGTTATGAATAATGGAAGTATCTTAAAGATTCTCGAAGGCGATATGAGAAAAAATATGACAGTCTCAGATGTAATGGAATTGTATTCAGGAACAGATGCAGTGTTGACTGATAAAATGATTCTGGGAGAATAAAAAGCGAGCTCTACAAAATAAATGTAGAGCTCACTTTTTTAGTGTCCCGGTCCTATAAGTATTGCAGAACCTTGTCCACCGGGGCCTTCGGTGGACATATGAGCCCCGGGTCCGGTACGTGGTGCTTCGGTTGTAGGAGTAACTCCCGGACCGTGTAACACATCGGAATCCTCAGTAGATTTAGGGGCTGTAGTTTTTATAGACGGGGCAGTAGTCTCAGGAATTTTAATCTCTGAAGGCTGCCTCTTGGGTTTTGAATTATTTGTATTACCATTCGGTGCAACACCTACTACATCACTGCCGGGTGCCACACCCACATTGTTATTTTGCCTTGGTGTAATAACCGGATGATTTATACTTGCTCTTGGTGCCACACCTACACCGGCGTCATCACCATCATTTGAAGTAGGAGCATTAGGATCAAATAACTGATAGCCTTCACCATGTATGGTACATGTAGCAGACGGTGCCGCATACTGTGAATCATCGGTATTTGATTGTCCCGCAGGAACGATCAGGGCAACTCTTGTAACAGTATTCGGGCAGTTTGCAGTAGGTAACAATCCGCTTTCACTACATACAGTTACGGTAGTATGGTGATCGCAAACCTCAGTAGGTACCGTGCCCTTTGCAAAGTATTCTGTATAGGTAGAATCACCACGAGGATCATGGTCACAAACTCCCGGTATAGGGAAGTTTACCTGATTTTCTGCAGACTACAGCGGTCTCCACGGAATCAGGTACCGGAAGCCTATATCTTCGGCACCCTCTGAAACTTTATTCATTATCTTTCTCCAGATATCCTTGTGGAAGCTTGTACCTCCGTTATCTGAAAGAGTTTGATTTTCGTCACATCCTGCCCATACTCCGGCCGTATAGTATGGTGTAAATCCGACAAACCATACATCCACATTCTTTGAAGTAGTACCGGACTTACCTGCCACGCTCATATGATCAAGATGAGCTCTTGTAGATGTGGAATTTATGTTCACACCGCTACTTGCAAACTTTCTGTTGTTCTGTGTAGATGCAGCCATGGCATCGGTAAGAAGGAATGCTGTAGAGTCTTTTATAACTCTATGAGTTTGCGGTGTACTGTTGTCAAGCAATGTCTTTCCGTTGTGGTCCACAATCTTTGTAAAGAATACAGGCTTTGTATAAACACCTTGATTTGCTATAGTGGCAAAGGCGCCTGTAAGCTCAAGATTTGTAACACCCTTTGTAAGACCTCCGAGTGCAAGTGAAGCATTGTAGTCCTGATCTGTAAGAGTGGTAATACCGAAGTCTGTAGCATATTGTACACCGACTCTAGGTGTTACCGTCTCCATAAGAGTTTTTAACGCAACTATATTCATAGAATATATGATACCGTCACGAATACTTGACCAGCCCATATATCCCTGTTTGTCATACCAGTTTTGGAAAGTTTTTTCTCCAATGGTATATTCGGCATCATAATATGTTGTAGCCAAGGTATCGCCACTTGTATCGAGTGCAGGTGCAAATGCCGATATTACTTTGAATGTAGAACCCGGCTGTCTTGTGGTACTTGTAGCTCTGTTTAGAGAAAGAGAAGATGTCTTTTCACCTCTACCACCATTGATAGCCTTTACTGCACCGGTTTTTTGATCCATAAGAACAAATGAAACCTGTGGTTCCAAAACAGTTTTAACACTTTCACCAACTACACTATCACCTTCTTTGACTACTGTAGCCTTATAACTTTCCGCATCAGCTCTTTGCGGCATCTTCAGTAGTATAAAGTCCGTTGAAACCGTCATGAAGCACTTCCGAATGATATTTATTGATATCTTTTTCAGAGTAATTTTTAGTATTCTTTTCGCTGTCCGTCACAGTAAGTCTGTACTCAAGTGCATACTTTGTATCAGGATAGTTTTCGGGATTGTTTACTTCACTGTCTACTATCTGCTGAAGCGAAGGATCCTGAGTTGTATATATTGACAGTCCGCCGCTGTATAAAAGGTTGTGCGCTTGAGTCTCTGTGTATCCAAGTTCATTTATAAATGCCGATGTCACTTGAGAAATCAAAGCATCTGTAAAATAACTGTAATGAGTATTTTTTTCTTTTGTAAGTGTATTTACATTTTGAATTCTTGAATATACATCATCAGCAAGGGCTTCTTCCTGCTGCTCTTTTGAAATATAACCCTGTTCATACATATATTGAAGGATAATTTTTCTTCTTTCAGAGTTTGCTTCCTGCCCTGTAATAGGATTGTACTTGGTTGGTCCTTTTGTGATACCCGCTATTACCGTAGCTTCCGAAAGTGTTAAGTCGGACACCTCTTTTTCCGAAATATCTTCTTGCGGCAACTTTTACACCAGAGAGTTGCTACCGAGATTGATTGTATTCAGATAATTTGTAAGTATCAGCTTTTTTTATCCATCTGCTTTTCAAGCTGTACAGCCAGATACATTTCCTGAAACTTTCTCTCTACCTTTTCTCCAAAGCTTCTTTCTCTACCGCCATTGAATACATTATTTTTTATAAGCTGCTGTGTTATGGTGGATCCGCCACCTGAGGAGCTGTTTCCGGTAATTACACCGCTTACCGCTCTAAGTATCGCTCTGGTATCTATTCCGTTGTGCTTCCAAAATCTGGAGTCTTCGATTGCAACAAAAGCATCTATAAGAACTTTTGGAAGTTCATCATAGGTTACCTCTTCACGGTTTGAACCTGCCATGACCAAAGTATCCGTAACCTGTCCCGATGCATTATATACTGTAGTAGCATATCCTAATGGAACTATACTGTCCACATCTACATCAGGTGCATTGTCTATAATACCCTTTTATCATTCCGATTACCATGGCACCGCCAAGAACGCTTACCGCCAGTAGTGCAAGGAAAAAGGTTTTTATTGCCTGAAATATAAATTTGTTTATATATTTCTTCTTCCTTGAACCTGAGGACTTGGAGCTTTTTCTCAGTAGTTTTATCTTCATTTTTCTTTTATTCATCACTTTTCTCTTTTTCAAAATAAATTTACAAAAAAATAATAAGGAGATTTTGTCCTTGAAATAGATTATACATCATTAATGAGATAGGCTATCAGCTTTTAATTAATCTTTATTTTTTTATAAGCTTTTATTAATAGTAAAAAGGTATCCATAAGCGGATACCTTTATATACTATTGCTTTTGACTTAATCATAGAACGCTTTCTAAGTGTAGGATCAAGGATCTTCTTTCTGATACGGAGGTTTTCAGGTGTAACCTCTAAAAAGCTCATCAGTATCTATGAACTCAAGGGACTCTTCAAGGCTCATCACTTTCGGCGTAACAAGTCTCGAGTGCTTCATCTGCAGATGAAGATCTTGTGTTTGTAAGTTTCTTTTGTCTTACATACATTGATTTCAACATCCTCCGCCTTACCGTTTTTACCGATAACCATACCTGCATATACCTTTTCTCCGGGGCCGATAAATAGAGTACCACGCTCCTGTGCATTGAAAAGTCCGTAGGTGATAGACTCACCGCTTTCAAATGCGATAAAGAGAACCGGTCTTTCTATAGAACATATCACCCTTATATGGTGCATAGCCTTCAAACTCTGTATTGAGAATACCGTTTCCCTTGGTGTCGGTCATAAACTCGCCTCTGTAACCTATGAGGCCACGGGAAGGAATAAGGAACTGAAGTCTTGTATATCCTCCATGTGTAGGGCTCATTCCTTGAAGCTCACCCTTTCTTGATGTAAGCTTTTTGAATAACGGCACCTGAGAACTCGTCAGGAACATCTACAAATGCAAGCTCCATAGGCTCCTGCTTTTGGTTTCTCTCATCATAACGATAGATAACCTCAGCCTTACTTACAGCAAACTCAAAACCTTCTCTTCTCATATTTTCTATAAGAACTGAAAGATGGAGCTCACCTCTACCGGATACCTTAAAGCAATCAGGAGACTCTGTTTCCTCCACTCTAAAGGCTGACATCAGTATTTAACTCTCTAAAACAATCTTTCACGCAAATGTCTTGAAGTAATATATTTTTCCTTCTCTACCTGCAAGAGGAGAGTCGTTTACCATAAAGTTCATAGAGATGGTAGGCTCTGAGATCTTCTGGAAAGGTATAGCTTCAGGGTTTTCAACAGAAGTTAGAGTATCACCTATATGAATATCAGGGAATACCTGAGATGGCTACAATTGAACCTATTCTTGCTTCATTTACCTCTACCCTGTTTAAGCCCTCATATTCGTAAAAGCTTACCTATTTTTACTTTTTCATCTTATCAGGATCATGGTGATTTACCAAAAGCTATTTCCTGATTTACTTTGATAATACCGTTATCAACCCTTACCTACACCGATTCTTCCTATATATTCATTGTAGTCGATAGTACTGATAAGCACCTGAGGATCCGCCTCTTCATCACCTGTAGGTGCAGGTATATGTTTGATTATAGTTTCAAATAAAGGCTTCATATCTTCATTGGTGTCATTTACATTGTATCTTGCCCAGCCACCTCTTGCACTTGCAAATAGGAAAGGACAGTCAAGCTGATGCTCATTGGCATCAAGATCAAGCAAAAGTTCCAGAATCTCATCCACTACTTCCTCAGGTCTTGCCTCTTCTCTGTCACATTTATTCACAAGGCAGAGCACTTCAAGGTCAAGCTCAAGAGCTTTTCTAAGAACGAACTTTGTCTGTGGCATTGCACCTTCATAGGCGTCTACAACTAAAACAACACCGTTTACCATCTTAAGAACACGCTCTACCTCTCCACCGAAGTCCGCATGTCCCGGTGTATCTATAATATTAATTTTAGTAGCACCATAGTGCACGGCGGTATTTTTTGCAAGGATGGTGATTCCTCTTTCTCTTTCTATATCATTTGAGTCCATTACTCTTTCAGCCACTTCCTGATTTGCCCTGAAAAAACACCGCTTTGTTTTTAAGAGCTGATCGACCAATGTAGTTTTACCGTGGTCTACATGGGCGATAATGGCAATATTTCTTATATCTTCTCTTTTTGTTATCATATATTCTTCCTCATAAAAATTTACAAATATCTATTATAACACTATTTAATTTGATTTTCCATAGAGAAAAAATCAGAATTGCTATTGAAATATGACGATAAAGATGCTATATTAACTGTACTATGATAGATAATACAGTTAAAAGGAGAAATCTATGATTGTAATTGACTCAAGAGATAAGAGAGCCATCTACGAACAGGTGGTGGACAGGCTTTCGGATCTTATGCTTATCAGGGGCACTTGAGCCCGGAGATAAGCTTCCGTCTGTACGAAGTCTTGCCGTAGACCTCTCGATAAATCCTAATACTATACAAAAAGGCATATATCGAGTTGGAGCGCCAAGGCTATGTATACAGCGTAAAAAGGTGTAGGAAGTTTTGTGGCTGATATGGATGTTATAAAGGAAAACAAGAAAAGCATCATATACAAAGAGCTTGAAGAACTTGTAGACAAATCAAGAAAGATAATAACTAAGGAAGAATTTTGTAAAAAAGTGGAAGAGTTTTATCCGGAACATAAAAGCGAAGGAGGGAGCATGATAGAGGCAAAGAATCTTAGTAAGAGTTTTGACAATATAAAGGCGCTTGACAATATCAATGCAAGCATAAGAGACGGAGATGTATTCGGACTTATAGGTACCAACGGTGCGGGAAAAAGTACATTTTTAAAAGTACTTGCCGGAATACTAAAACCTGACAGCGGTGAGATACTTATAGACGATGAAAATGTGTTTGAAAAATATAATGGCAAAAGAAAAAGTTTTTCTATATTTCAGATGACCAGTTTTTCTTTTCAAATACCACACCGAAAAGAAATAATAAAGTTTTATACATCTGTATACAGAAACTTTGATGTTAAGAAATGTGAAGATATTTTTGAAGGCCCTTGATCTGGATATCAACAGAAGGTAAATACTTTTTCAAAGGGTATGAAAAAGCAACTCTGTATTGCAATAGGAGTAGCCGCAAACACCAGATATCTGCTCTGCGACGAGACATTTGACGGACTAGACCCTGTAATGAGGCAGGGCGGTAAAGAGTCTTTTTGCAAAGGAGATGGATGAGAGAGGACTTACACCTATAATAGCGTCACACAATCTCAGAGAGCTTGAGGATATATGTGATCATGTTGGACTTTTGCATAAAGGGTGGAATACTTTTATCAAAGGATGTTTCTGATATGAAGTTGAATATCCATAAGGTGCAATGTGTATTCGAAAAAGACTTTGATATGGAAAGACTTAAAGAGCTTGATATTATGCAGGTTAAAAAAACAGCGGTAGAGTACACACAATTACGATAAAGGGAAGTGAGGAGGATATAAGAGAGAAAATGGAGTCCTTTGCCCCTGTATTTTATGAGATGATGGGACTCAGTCTTGAGGAGATATTTATAAGTGAAACGGAGGTGTATGGATATGACATCAAAAAGCTTATTTTTTAAATTGATGAAAGAGGACTTTAAAACAAGAGTTTGGACTTTGGCAATCAGTATTCTTATATTTTTCTTTTCACTTATCGTAGCAACCGCTATGATGATAAGTTTTAATTTATATGAAAGTAGCGCATACTCTTATAGTGCTGATTTGGCATTAAACTTTATTTCCTATATAGATGTTAAAAATCCTTTTTTTGGAATGATATTTATAGTATTGGCTCTGGTTATGGCAATGTCAGGATTTTCATATCTCTATTCCAAAAAGAAGGTAGATATGTATCACAGTTTGCCGGTGAAAAGAGAGGTGCTTTATTTTATTAAGATAATAAACGGAATACTTATAGTTCTTATACCGTTTATTATCTGTGAAATAGTGGCAAGTCTTTTTGATACTTGCAAATACCGGTGAAATAATTGTAATCACATCGGCATTGTGGTCTATAGCAGAGTGGACATTATTATTTATAATGAGTTATTTTTCTGACAGTATTTTCAATAATGCTGACAGGAAATATGCTTATAGGAATATTGGCCTGCGGATTTTTCAGCTTCTATTTTCCTTTAATTTCATTGGTGTTGAAGGGATATCAAAGTACATTCTTTGATACTTACTACACATCAGGATTTATTATTGAAAAATGTCCTGCCGAATATGTCAAGCTTTATGCTGATGTTTAATATATTTGAACTTAAATGGCTTACAAAAATTATAATAGTAATACTTGCAAGCACAGCATTCCTTTTTATAAATCTTTTCCTATATAAGAAAAGAGCCTCAGAGGCGGCAGGTAAAAGTGTCAGCTTTAATGTGATAAAGCTGCCTATAAAGTCCATGATGGTTATCTTTATGAGTATACTTATGTATCTTTTGGGATATGAAGTAATGAATGACAGCATTGGCTGGGGACTTTTCGGACTTATAGTGAGCGGAGTTATTACTCATTGTGTAATGGAAATCATATACAATCAGGATTTTAAAAAGATTTTTGCAAAAAAAGATTGAATTACTTGTGCTTATAATAATTTCAATATTTATAGCGGCAGCTTTTCAGTTTGATATATTCGGATATGACAGCTATATTCCGAGTGCTTCACAGATAAAGAGCACAGCGGTGATATCAAATCTTTTGGAGAGCAATTCCGAACAGTATTATAATAAGGTTGAGATTTCGGACGGATATTATAACGACTCATTTGTTGATGTGGACTATGCAAGCGACAGTAAGATAGAAGCCGATCAGATAAATAAAATGGACATACAAAATAAAGATGCAGTATTGGAGTTAGCCAGGCAGGGCATAGAAGCAGCAAAATATGATTTGGAGATGTATGGAAATTTTGACAAAGTTCTAATCTCATATAAGCTTAAAAAACGGGAGAACTGTAGGCAGAGTTTATTATGTGGATTTAGATCAAAGTACCTCAGGACTTTCAAGTGTTTATGCTGATGAAAGCTACAAAAAAAGCAGCTATCCTATACTCTCGGAAAGTCCTGAGAACATAGTAAGTGTGGATTTTAACGGTATAATGGATAATGATACTCATATTGTGTTTCATGATGATGAGATGAAGAAAAAGTTTGTGGAAACTTATAAGAAGGAGTTGATGAATCTTGATTATGAAACAAAATTAAAAAGCTATCCTTTTGCATCTATAAGATTTAATAATGAGTTTATGGAAGATGCTTTAAGAAAGTATGCGGATTTAATTTTACAAGTGACAGCACAACTGCTGTCAATTCCAAATGGGAGAATGTATATGCAAATTCGCTGGAGTCTGTAGGTTTTTATCCGATATATCCGGAGTTTAAGGAGACTTTGGCTTTATTAAAGGAGATGGATGTCGAGGTTATATATAAGTTCCCGACAGAGTATGTGGAAAGTATAGATGTGTCTTATAATAATTGGGAAAATATTGACCTAGATGATAATGACGAAGTATCGGGGTCTTATACAGGCGCGACTACTGTGAAGACCTTTACAAATAAAAAAAGGATATAGAAGATATTTTAGATAAACTGGTTATTTGTGACAGTCCTTATAAGGAAAATCTGAATGAGGATCGAAAATTATGCAGCAATTATCAATACCGGAAATTTAGAAAGTTCAGCTTACAGAGGCTACAATTCATATGGGTTTAAAAAGGAAATATACCTGATATAATAAAGAAGTATATATATTATATTGGATCTTGTGAAGGGGGTATTAAGTTTATGAAAAGAGAAGCTAATATATTATTAAGTATACTATGGGTCATAATCTTTATTCTCAATATAGCTATATTTTTCATAGATACATCAAATATGAGGGATAATATTACCATGCTGGCAGTTGAATTGTATTCTGTTTCTGTAGCGTATGATTCAATAAAAATCGATTATTTTAGGGAAAGATTTAAGTAAAAATACATTGATTTTTTTAGAATGATTATTGGGATTATAAGTATAGTGTTACAAATCATTATACTTATAAAAATATGCCGGTTTTATTTAATATAATCTATAATTAATTTAAATAATAAGGGGGCTGTCATTATTGGCAGCCCCACCCCATTTTTTAAGGTTGTTTTTCCTATATAAGCAAGTATTCCGCCGTCCACATAGAGTATATGTCCGTTTACAAAGTCTGATGCGGATGATGAGAGGAATACTACAGGTCCTGCAAGGTCAGCAGGATCTCCCCATCTGTTTGCAGGTGTCTTTGCAAGTATAAAAAGAATCAAAGGATGTTTGCTTCCGTCAGGCTGCTTTTCACGAAGAGGTGCAGTCTGTGAGGTTGCAATATATCCGGGGCCTATGCCGTTACACTGAATATTGTACTGACCGTATTCAGAAGCAATGTTTTTTGTGAGCATCTTTAAACCGCCCTTTGCGGCAGCATAGGCACTTACAGTTTCTCTTCCAAGCTCACTCATCATGGAGCAGATGTTTATGATCTTGCCGCTTCTTCTTTTTACCATACTTGGTAAAACAGCCTTTGCCATAATAAAAGGTGCGATAAGGTCCACATCTATAACTGAATTAAACTCATCCACGCTCATATCTGTCATAGGAATTCTCTTTATAATTCCGGCATTATTTATTAAAATATCGATTTCACCGATATTCTTTTCAATATCGGCCAACATCTTCTTTACATCGTCCTCATTGGTTACATCACATACATAGCCTTTTACATCAATATTTTCTTTTTTATATGCTTCAAGACCTTTTTTAAGTCCATCCTCTGAACTGCTGTTAAATATTAACTTAGCACCGGCATCTGAAAGTGCCTTTGCCATTGCAAAGCCTATGCCATGAGATGCACCTGTAACAAGTGCGATTTTTCCGTCAAGTCTAAAGCTGTTTAAAATATTTTCCATTATCTCAAATCCTCATTCTTTATAACATCCATATCATCAAATGCCTGATTTTCGCCACCCATTGCCCATATAAAGGTATAGTTTGATGTACCTGCTGCCGAATGTATACTCCAAGAAGGTGAAATAACGGCTTCTTCATTGTGCATTACAATATGTCTTGTTTCATTAGGCTCGCCCATAAGATGGAAGATAACATTGTCCTTTGGAACTTCAAAGTACATATATACTTCCATTCTTCTTTCATGAGTATGTGCAGGCATGGTATTCCATACATTACCCTCATCAAGAACTGTCATACCCATTGAAAGCTGCGCAGTTTGAAGCACATCAGGATGAATAAACTGGTTGATAACTCTCTTATTTGAAGTCTTATTATCCCCAAGAGGCTTTTTAGCCGCATCATTTATTGATATGAATTTAGTCTTATATGAAATATGTGCCGGAGCACTTACCATATAAAACTTTGCAGGATTGCTCTTATCAAAACTTCTGAATGTAACATTCTTTGTGCCCTTTGTAATGTAGAGACAATCTTTATAGTCAAGTGTAAAGACTTCATCGTCCGCAACTATTTCGCCCTTGCCTCCTATATTGAAAATACCGATTTCCCTTCTTTCAAGGAAATACTTTGTACCGAAGTTTGACCATATATCAATTCCCTTATCTATGGAAACGGTCTCATTTACAGGCATACATCCTAAAGTTACCATTCTGTCCACATGTGAATATACGGCAACTACCTTATCTTCCTGATAAAGGTCCTGAATAAGGAATTCATCTCTTATCTCATCTGTGGTGTAAAATTTAAAGTCTCTTTGGTTTGCTGAATAACGAATGTCCATAAAACCCTCCTTTTAATATGCTATAAACATTTCATCAAATTTATTACTGAAAGCCGCATTGATTCTCTCAATACCGCCATAAAGATGCTTTTTAACTATTTCCTCTATTTTAGAGGTATCTCTGTTTTTGATCACCTCATACATCTGTCTGTGCTCAAGAATTACATGCTCATAATTTTCACATTCCAGCATATCCAACATGCAAAACCTTGTGTAATTGGAATCGGATTTTCTTATCTGCTCCCACAGATAGGTATGCTCGGTTTTCTTATACCATAATTCATGCATGGACAGATCTATCGCTTTGAATTTATCAGGTTTAAAGCTTTTGGTATTTTCATAGCTTTTAGTCAGCCGGATAACAGTCTTTTCAAGTTTTTCTAAATCACTGTCTGTAGCAATAGCTATGTAATCTTTTAGTACCATACTTTCCAGTGCAAATCGTTCATATATGATTTGTTTAACCATTTCCATATTGATCATGGATACTCTTGAACCGCTCTTTGGCACTGATATCGACAAGTCCCGAGCCTGCAAGTCTTGAAAGTACAGAGCGTATAGGTGTCCTTGAAACATTATATTTAGTGCAAAGACTGTTTTTCGCTTATAAGTTGCCGGGCTTAAGTTTAAGCATCAATATATCATTTTCTATTTCCGAATATATATTTTTGAATGGTAGAAATACTTATATGCCCCCTTTCATGTATAAATTAACCTTGTATGCACACATTATTTTATGCTATGATTAACTGGCTTATAAGACCATGATATAACAGAGATTTTTAATAAGTCAATCAAAAACTTGTATCCAAGATTGAGATAAATACTTGTATCCAAGAAGGTTTTTAAAATTACCTGTTTAACATAACTATAACAAGGAGAAATATATGGGCGGACTATTTAATTATGACAATCCTATATGGAGATTTGTAGGAAGAATATGGGATTTGTTTATACTGAATTTATTGTGGGTATTATGCTCAATTCCTATAGTGACATTTGGAGCATCAACTACTGCAATGTATTATTGCACAATGAAGATAGCAAGAGATCGTGACAGTGGTGGAGTATTATCAATGTTCTTTCACAGTTTCAAGGATAATCTTTTGCAGTCGACAATTATCTGGGTGATAATGGCATTTGTGGGTGGAATTCTTTTATTTGATATAAGATTTTTCAGTTTCTATTCACCTATGGATAATACTGTGTTGAAAAATGATCGTATTCACTATCACCTGTTTTTTTAATACTGCTTTGGTTATTTATATTCACATACATATTTCCTATACAGGCAAAATTTATCAATCCTATAAAGCAGACATTTAAACTGGCACTGTTTATGTCTGTAAAGCATCTTATAAGAACGATAATAATACTGGCAGGAAGTGTTTTGATACTTGCGGCTGTATATATTTTGATCATGAGAATGCCCGGAGTGATGTCTATGCTTATATTTGTACTGGGTTCGGGAATTTCACTATTCCAGGCAAGTCAGTTCAATATGATATTTGATAAATATATTGATGAGAATAATGAATAAGAAAAAAAGATTGTACTTATTTTTTAGACATTTTGTTATTTTATTAACCCATCATAGTGCTTGTATTGTTGCTTTTTACTATACTATTATATATATGAGCTCATATGAGTTTTTTATGTGCAAACAAGCGCAATATATAAATTTAGCTATATGCTGTAAGAATGGAAAGGGATATGTCATATGTCAATGATGGATCAACTAAAAGAAACGTGCAAAAGAGAGTAAAAAACCATAATCTTACCTGAGTCAATGGATAAGAGAATCTATCAGGCTGCTGAGGTGATTCTGAAAGATGGTTTGGCAGACCTAATAATAATAGGTACTCCACAGGAAGTAGAAGAGAATTCTAAAGGTTGTGATATCACGGGAGCAACAATAATCGATCCAAATACTTATGAGAAAAACAAAAAGAATATGAGGACCTTTTTGTAGAGCTTAGAAAGTCAAAGGGACTTACTCATGAAGAAGCAAGAAAGCAAATGTTAAGTGACTATACTACTTATGGATGTCTTATGCTCAAGGCGGGAGATGCAGACGGACTTGTAAGCGGTGCTTGTCATTCAACAGCTAATACACTAAGACCTGCGTTACAGATAATAAAGACTAAGCCGGGTGTAAAACTTGTTTCAGGATTCTTTGTAATGGAAGTTCAAACTGCGAATTCGGTGAGAACGGTGTATTTGTATTTGCAGACTGTTCTATAGAGCAGAATCCTGATCCTGAAAAGCTTGCATCTATTGCACTTTCATCAGCAGAAAGCTTTAAGTTCCTCGTAGGAAAAGAGCCAAGAGTCGCAATGCTAAGTCATTCATCAAAGGGAAGTGCAAAGCATGATGATGTTACAAAAAGTAGTTGAAGCTACAAGAATAGCAAAAAGAGCTTGCACCTGATCTTTGCCTTGACGGTGAGCTTCAGCTTGATGCGGCGCTTGTTCCTGAAGTAGGAGAGAGCAAGGCACCGGGTTCAAAGGTAGCAGGACATGCAAAATGTACTCGTATTCCCTGATCTTGATGCGGCAAATATCGGATATAAGCTTGTTCAAAAGACTTGCAAAAGGCAAATGCTTACGGACCTATGTGTCAGGGTATTGCAAAGCCTGTAAACGATCTTTCAAGAGGATGTTCTTATGAAGATATAGTAGGTGTAGTAGCAATCACAGCAATTCAAGCTGCCGGAGAAGACAAATAATTTAAAGAAGAGGTGGAGTTTCTTATGAAAAACGTATTGGTTATAAATTGTGGTAGTTCATCATTAAAGTATCAGCTTATTAACATGGAAAATGAAGAGGCATTGGCAAAGGGATTGTTTGAGAGAATCGCAATTCCGGGGATCAAAAGCTTACACATGAGCCTATCGGAAGAGAGAAGTTCAAGATTGAAAAAGATGTAAAGAATCACACAGAAGCTATAGCTTTGGTACTTGAGGCTCTTACAGATAAGGAGCATGGTGTAATAAAGGATGCAAGTGAGATATATGCTATCGGACACAGAGTAGTACAGGGTGGAGTAAAGTATCCTGAATCTGTAGTTGTTACAGATGAGGTGAAGAAGGATATTGAGAAGTACGCAGACCTTGCACCACTTCACAACCCTGCAAACCTTATGGGTATTGAAGCTGTAGAAAAGGCAATGCCGGGTGTTCCTAATGTAGCTGCATTTGATACATCATTCGGTATGAGTATGCCTGAGAAGGCATATAAGTATGCTATTCCACACGAGTACTATGAGAATTATCATATCAGAAGATATGGATTCCACGGTACAAGCCATATGTATGTAGCACAGGAGGCAATCAAGTTTGCAGGTCTTGACAAGGATACAGCAAGAGTTATAGTATGTCACCTTGGAAACGGTGCATCAATATCAGCATCTGTAGGTTGTAAGTGCGTAGATTCATCAATGGGTCTTACACCTCTTGAAGGACTTATCATGGGTACAAGATCAGGAGACGTGGATCCTGCTATAGTACAGTATATCTGCAACAAAGAGAATAAGAGTGTAGATGAGGGTGCTTGATATCCTCAATAAGAAGTCGGGTGTTCTTGGAATGAGTGGTGGAGTATCATCAGACTTTAGAGATATTGAAAACGCTGAAGCTGACGGAAACAATCTTGCAAAAGTTGCACTTGAGGCATTCAGATACAGAATTATTAAGTATGTTGGTGCTTATATAGCTGTTATGGGTGGAGTTGATGCTCTTTGCTTCACAGCCGGTGTCGGTGAGAACGATAAGGTTACAAGACAGATTGTTGGTGACAACTTTGCATTCTTAGGCGCAAAGGTTGATCCTGAGGTAAACAATGTTCGTGGTAAGAGAACTATGATTTCAACACCTGATTCAAAGATCAAGATTATGTTGATGCCTACAAATGAGGAGTTGGCTATAGCAAGAGACACTTACAGACTGACTAAAAAATAATATTGACAAGTAAAAACCTTTGCTATTATAATTATTAAAAGTTTTGTGACTCGAGATAAGGAGGTGAAAAGAATGTCAATTTGTCCAAAAGAATAAAAACATCTCGTGGTAGAAGAGATAAGAGAAGAGCTAACTGGAAGATGTCAGCTACAAGTCTTGTAAAATGTCCAAAAGTGTGGAGAGTTAATGCTTCCTCATAGAGTTTGTAAGGCATGTGGTTCATATAACAAGCGTGAAATAGTAACAGTAGACTAATAGTTAGTATCTATAAGTTTTACTGATTGGAATAACAGGGTTGCCACTTCGTGGTGACCCTGTTATTCTATTATACTATATATACACTACAAAAATATATAAAAATAGAATTAATTTAGTAGATGCTTTGATTTTACAATCCTTGTAGCGTTTAGCTGTGCGAAAAAGCGAGACAGGATTCAGCTGCCGAGGACTTGTTTGAGTGCAGTTCGCTGTTTTCCAAGCGAACAAACGAGTTCCGCAGGCTGCGTAAAATCCTGCGAAGCTTTTAAGCACAGCTGCGTTTAGGATTGGAAAATCAAAATTCTACTTATGTTGAGGAGTAATTATATGAAGTGGGAGAAGTATACTCTTATCACAAAGACTGATGCGGTGGATATTTTGAGCGCATCACTTGGGGATATAGGTGTGGAAGGTATTGAAATAGAAGATAATGTACCTTTAACTGCAGAAGAAACAAAGGGAATGTTTATAGATTTTTTACCGGAGTTACCGGAGGATGAGGGAATAGCAAAGGTAAGCTTTTATCTGGATGCGGACGCCGACAATACAAAGCTCTTGGAAGATATAAAAGTCACATTGGATGAGCTTAAAGAGTTTTGCGATATCGGTGACGGTGTACTTATAAAGTCGGAGACCGAAGATAAAGACTGGATAAACAACTGGAAGCAGTATTTTAAGCCTTTCTATGTTGGAGATATCCTTATAAAGCCTACATGGGAAGAGATACCTGAGGATGCAAAATATAAGACACTAATACAGATAGATCCGGGAACGGCCTTCGGTACAGGAGCACATGAGACTACCAAGCTTTGTATACTTGCTCTTGAAAAATATTTAAAGAACAGGGAAAATGTCAGGGTATTGGATGTAGGTACCGGAAGCGGAATCCTTGGCATTGCGGCGCTTAAGCTGGGTGCGGAATGTGTTTTTTTGGAACAGATCTTGATGATATGGCAATTGAGGCTGTTATGGAAAAATATGATCAGCAATGAGATAGGAATGACTGACTTTGTGGCGGTATGCGGAGATATTATTACAGATGAAAATGTGATGGAGCTGGCAGGTTATGAAAAGTTTGATATAGTGACAGCCAATATTTTGGCTCCTGTTATAATAGAGCTTATAAAGACTGTAGCAAAGCATATGAGAAAAGGCGGAATATTTATTACATCGGGAATAATAGATACAAAAGAAGCTGATGTGGTACTTGCCTTTAAAAAGAGTGAGGATTTTGAAATCCTTGAAATAAATCATCTTGGAGAATGGGTAAGTATAGTAGCAAAAAAGAGGGAATAAATGTATCATTTTTTTGTTTCTGAAGAGCAGATAAACGGAGAAAATGCGTATATAGAAGGCAGTGATGTCAATCATATAGTAAATGTACTGAGAATGAAAACGGGTGAAGAGCTGCTTATCAGTGTCAAAGGAGACTGGGATTATCTTTTGCAAAAATAGAGGCGATAGAAGAAAATAAAGTTAAGCTTTAAGGTTTTGGAGAGTATGGAGCAAAGAGAGTTACCTGTAAATATCACCCTGCTTCAGGGAATTCCGAAGTCTGATAAACTCGAGATGATAATACAAAAAGTCTGTTGAGCTGGGGGTAAGTGAAATAATACCGGTAAAAACAAAGCGTGTTGTAGTAAAGATAGAAGAAAAAAAGCAGGCATCAAAGGCAAACAGATGGAATGCAATTGCAGAGAGTGCCGCAAAACAGTCAAAAAGAAGTATTATACCGAAAGTATCTGAACCTATGTCCATAGATAATGCACTTGAAATTGTAAAGGATTTTTGGTGTAAAATTAATACCCTATGAGAATGCAGACGGAATAGAAAAAGACCAGAAAAAAATACTGGACAGTATGGATAAAACGAAAAAAATATCGCTATCTTTATAGGTCCTGAGGGCGGTTTTGAAGAGTCGGAAGTTGAAAAATAAAAAGATTCGGGCTTTGAAGTTATTACGCTTGGAAAAAGAATACTCAGAACTGAGACTGCCGGACTTGCATTACTCAGCAATATAATGATCAGATTGGAAGATGAATAGATGGACGTATATTTTGACAATTCGGCCTCTACAAAGGTAAGCGAAAAGGCCATAGAAATAATGCTAAAGACCATGAGGGACGATTATGCCAACACAAGCGGTAAGCATATAAAAAGTGTGGAAGCTGAGAGCTATGTAAAAGATGCGGCGGATATTATAGCAAAGACTTTAAAGGTAAAAAAAGGCGAAATTATCTTTACTTCAGGCGGTACGGAATCCAATAATATGGCACTTATCGGTGGTGCCATGAGCAGGAAAAAGGTACGGAAAAACATATAATAATATCGGGAATTGAGCATCCTGCGGTATACAGACCTGCTGAATTTTTGACTGAACAGGGGTTTGAACTTTCAGTGCTTCCCGTAAACAGTGAAGGACAGGTGGACCTTGAATTATTAAAGTCAACTCTCAGAGATGACACTGTCTTGGTGTCCGTAATGTATGTAAATAATGAAATGGGGCTATAGAACCTGTAGAAGAAATTTCAAGGATAATAAAAGCTAAAAATAAAGATATATTATTTCATGTAGATGCAATACAGGCCTATACAAAGCTAAGAATAAATCCGAAATCACAGGGAATTGACATGCTTTCCGCATCAGGCCATAAGTTTCATGGGCCAAAGGGTGTTGGATTTTTATATATTGACAGCAATGTGAAAAATATATCCTATAATTTTTGGAGGCGGACATCAAAGAGGCATGAGAAGCGGAACGCTAAATACTACCGGAATTGCCGGAATGGGAGTCGCCGCAAAGGAAGCCTATGACAATTTTGATGATAGAATAAATAAGATATCAGATTTGAAATACTATTTGATGGATGAGCTTGAAAAATTGGAAGGTGCGATTTTGAATACAGGCAGGGGTGAAAATTTTGCACCTCAGGTCATAAGTGTTTCATTTGAAGATATTCGTGCGGAAGTTTTATTGCACGCTTTGGAAGATAGAGGGATTTATGTTTCAAGCGGTTCGGCTTGTTCATCAAATCATCCGGGCATATCAGGTACATTGAAGGCTATAGGTGTAAGAGATGATCTTTTGGACGCTACAATAAGAATCTCTTTGTCGGAGCTTAATAATAAGGAAGAGGCTGACTATTTCATAAAGAATTTAAAAGAACTTTTGCCGCTTCTTAGAAAATTTGTGAGGAAATAATGAAGTACAAATCATTTTTAATTAAATACGGTGAGATAGGTGTAAAGGGTAAAAACAGATATATGTTTGAAGATGCCCTTATGAAACAGATAAGAACTGCCTTAAAAAGAAGTAGAAGGCAAGTTTTCTGTATCCAAGGAGCTTGGAAGAATATATGTGGATATGGACGGAGAATATGACTATGAGGAAGCGGTTGACAGACTCAGTAAGGTATTCGGTATAGTCGGTATTTGTCCAATGGTCAGAATAGAATCAAAGGATTATGAAAACCTTAAAGTAAAGGTGGTAGAATATGTGGATGCGGTATATCCTGATAAGAATTTTACTTTCAAGGTAGATACTAGAAGAGCCGACAAGAGCTTCCGGGAACATCAGAGAGCATCAATGCAGAGCTTGGAGAGGTGATTTTAAATGCATTTCCTGAAATAAAGGTAAATGTAAGGAAGCCTGATGTACTTATAAAGGTTGAAATCAGAACGTATATCAATATATACTCAGTTGAAATACCGGGACCGGGCGGAATGCCTATCGGCACAAACGGAAGTGCCATGCTTTTACTTTCCGGTGGTATAGATTCACCTGTTGCGGATATATGATAGCAAAAAGAGGAGTAAGAGTAGAGGCTGTATATTTCCATGCACCGCCTTATACCTCAGAGAGAGCCAAGAGAAAGGTTATAGAGCTTGCGGAGCTGGTTTCAAAATATACCGGGCCGCTAAATTTACATATAATCAATTTTACAGATATACAGCTTGCAATATATGAGCATTGTCCACATGATGAGCTTACTATTATTATGAGAAGATATATGATGAAGCTGGCTGAAAGAATCGCTGTGGAAAACGGAGATCAGGCGCTTATTACAGGTGAGAGTATAGGACAGGTGGCTTCTCAGACAATACAGTCTTTACTTACTACAGATGCGGCGGCCACTTTGCCTGTATTCAGACCTCTTATAGGCTTTGATAAGCAGGAAATAGTTGAGATCTCAGAAAAAATAGGTACTTATGAGACATCCATACAGCCATATGAGGACTGCTGTACAATATTTGTGGCAAAGCATCCGGTGACCAAGCCTGTTTTGGAAAATATAGAAAGGTCTGAAGAAAAGCTTGAAGGAATCATAGATGAGCTTATGGAAAAGGCCATGGAAACAAAGGAAAGAATCTTGGTGAAAGCCTGAAATAAAAGATTCCGGCAGGTAATCCTGCCGGAATTGAAAAATAAATTATTTGATGATATATGGAGAGAGTGCCTCAATTATCTGCTCTACATTATCCTCTGCGTGAATGTTAAGATCGATCGGCTTTGACAGATCCAAGCTGAAGATACCCATTATTGATTTTGCATCTATAACATATCTTCCTGAAACCAAGTCAAAGTCTACATCGTACTTAGCTAATTCATTTACAAATGACTTTACTTTGTCAATAGAATTAAGGGAAATTTGAACTGTTTTCATATAATCCTCCATGGTAAAAAAATATTGTGATAAATGCAGCAGATACTTTTTATGTATTTGTACATTTAATTCTATGTATATCCTATATAAATTTTTAAAAATAAAGTCAATGACATTTGATAAGTTAGAAAGGTTTTTTTATGAAAACAGTTGCGTTTCATACACTTGGCTGTAAAGTAAATACATATGAGACAGAGGCTATGCAGCAACTTATGGAGGCCGCAGGCTATAGTTGTGTGGAGTTTGGAGAAAGAGCGGATGTCTATATAATAAATACCTGCTCTGTCACAAATATTGCTGACAGAAAATCCAGACAGATGCTTCACAGAGCCAGAAAGATGAATGAAGATGCTATAGTTGTGGCGGCAGGATGTTATGTGGAGTCCGCAAAAAAATAAGATAGATGAAGATCTCAGTATAGATATAATAGTGGGAAACAATAATAAAAATGAGATTGTAAATATAATAAATGAATATTTGAAGGATAAAAATCAAAAAAACAAATTTATTATTGATATAAACAAAAGAAACAGAATATGAAGAGTTTAACATAAGTAAAAATAAATGATCACACCAGAGCTTTTTATAAAAAGTTCAGGACGGATGCAATCAGTTTTGTTCATACTGTATTATCCCTTTTACAAGAGGTAGGGTAAGAAGCAGAAAGATGGAAAATATAATTGATGAGGTGAAAAAACTTGTCTGCTTCGGGATATAAGGAAATAGTACTTACAGGGATACATCTCTCATCATATGGAGTGGACTTTTTGGATGAGTCCTATAATAAGAGAATGGAAAAAAACTCACACAGACTGAGGAAAGTGATGAGGAATTTGTTACCAAGAATGAGCTTCTTTGTCTGATAGAAAATATTGCAAATATAGAGGAATAGAGAGAGTACGAATAGGTTCTTTGGAGCCAAGAATTATACAGGAAAAACTTTATTAAAAAGTCTTAGCAAAAATAGATAAGTTTTGCCCTCATTTTCATTTAAGTTTACAAAGCGGTTGTGATAAGACTCTAAAAAAGTATGAACAGAAAGTATACTGCCGATGAGTTTTATGAGGGAGTGAAGCTTTATAAGAAAATATTTTGATTCACCTGCCATTACTACAGATATTATTGTTGGATTTCCGGAGAAACAAATACAGACTTTGAAGAGAGTAAAGCTTTTTGTAGAAAAGGTGAAATTCTATGAGACACATATCTTCCCCTATTCCATAAGAGAAGGCACAAAAAGCGGCAAATATGCCTCAGGTAGACGGGAATGAAAAAGGTTCGTAGAGCAAATGTTTTTAAATGAAATAAATCTGAACAATCAAAAAAAGAGTTTAGAGCTTTGAGGATAGGTAAAGAAGATGAGCTGCTTTGTGAGGAGATTTTTGTAAAAAGACGGAGTAGAGTATTTTTACCGGATATACTAAAGAATATGTAAAGATTGCTGTTTTAAAAAAAGTGATTTAAAGACTAATGATATAGTAAAGGGTAGAATAACGGATTTCCTTACAGATGATATTTTATTGCTTGAAAAAACAATAGATATTAATTCTTTAATTTATAATAAGAAAAAAATAATATTGCAATATAAGCTGTAATCGTATAAAAATCAATATTATTAGAAAAGGAAGCGTGATGATATGGATGTTCAAAAATACACAATATTTTAGGGCAGTACAAGAAAAATAAGATGGATGTAAATGAAGTTTTAAAGCTTGTGTATGAAGCTTTGACAGAAAAAAAGGATATGATCCGTTGAATCAGATTGTTGGCTATGTGATGTCAGGAGATCCGACATATATCACAAGTCATAAGAGTGCAAGAAGTCTTATCATGAAAGTGAGAGCGTGATGAGATAGTCGAAGAGTTATTAAAGAGCTATATTGAAAAAAATCTTAGCTAAACTTTTTTGAGATAGAATCTCATCAAGCCGCGTGATGGACCTTCTGGGGCTGGGTCATACAACAAAACATATTTAAAAGTATGAGATAAGATGTATGAAGAAGTTTGCTTTGGTGGTAGACTTCTTTTTATATATTGAAAGTTTAGAGGTAAATTTGAAAGAAAGAATCATGGGACTTGATTATGGTTCAAAGACCATTGGCGTGGCTATAAGCGATGCATTGGGGCTTACTGCACAGCCGTTTGAAACCATAGAACGAAATGCGGAAAATAAACTCAGAAGATCTCTGGCAAGAATAGCGGAGATTGTTAAAGAGAAAGATATAAAGAAAAATAGTAGTAGGTTTGCCGGTGAATATGGATGGTGGCAGCGGGGAAAGAGTTGCTCTTACTTTGGAATTTGTAGAGAAGCTGAAGTCAAGAGTGGACATTCCCATTATAATGCAGGATGAAAGGCTTACCACAAAAGAGGCGGATGAAATACTTGACGAATCAGGTGTAAAAAAGCAGGATAGAAAACAATTTATAGATCAAATTGCGGCAAGTATTATTTTGAAAGAATATATGGAGAAAGAAAATGGACAATAATAGTATACATTTTGTAACAGAGGATGGAGAAAAATATCGACTTTACAATAATAGACGAGACCAAGTTAAACGGCGTAAGCTATATACTGGTTACAGACAGTCCCGATGATGAAAGCGGAGATTGTTATATTATGAAGGATATTTCAGCCGAGGATGATACTGAGGCAAATTATATATTTGTAGAGGATGATAAAGAGCTGGATGCTGTATTTGAAATATTCCAAAAGTATGATGGATGATGATGTGGAAATTATAAAATGAGTTATCTTATAACGATAATCATTATGTGAATATATAAATATAAGTTAGAAAGGAATGAAATTTGAACGAGAATGAGAAAAATCCGTTGCTTAATATGCAAAGAATAATGCAGGAAAGCAAGGAATTAAGTGAAGCGAGTGCAAATGAAAAGAGTGAGAGTGCACAGGAAAAGAAAGTAAAAAAAGAAAAAAACCGTAAATGCCAGATTAAAGCATGAGCAGGGAGCTAAAAAAACTACGGGTCAAAAAGAAAACTTCTGCAAAGGAGAAAAACTTCAGAAACATCTGCAAAAAGCTGTAGAAGAAAAATAAAACAGCGGAAAAAAAGCAGACAAAAAAAGACTGCAAGTAAAAAAAGACAAAGACTGCAGAGAATACTAAAAGAAGTGACAGAGAGCAAGGAAGTTCAGAGTGCGGATGCAAAAGAAAAAGTAAGGCAAGATATGTGGGACCGCAGATAAAAAATGTTCCTTCTTTGGCTGAGCAGGTATCAAGCATTTTGATGGAAAACACCAATAAAAAGAAAAAGGCAGAGCGCCGAAAAAGAGCAATAAAAGGTAAAGATCATACCTCTTGGAGGACTTGAGCAGATCGGTATGAATATTACAGCCTTTTGAATATGATGACAGCATTATGGTAGTGGATTGCGGACTTGCATTCCCAAGTGATGATATGCTCGGAATAGATCTGGTAATTCCTGATATCACATATTTGAAGGATAATTATCTTAAGGTAAAGGGATTTTGTATAACTCATGGTCATGAGGATCATATCGGTGCCCTGCCTTACATTTTAAAGCAGCTTAATGTACCTGTATACGGTACAAGACTGACCTGCGCCTTGATTGAAAAGAAGCTAAAAGAACATCAGATAGATGACACTGCAAAGCTTCATATAGTTAAATACGGTGATACTGTAGGTCTTGGTGACTTTAAGGTAGAGTTTGTAAAGACAAATCACTCTATTGCAGACGCGGCATCACTGGCCATATTTACACCTGCAGGTACAATATTCCACACCGGAGACTTTAAGGTGGACTATACACCTGTATTCGGAGATCCGGCAGATCTTGGAAGAATGGCTGAAATCGGTAAGGCAGGCTGTCTTGCCATGCTTTCAGATTCCACCAATGCTACAAGACCGGGATTTACTATGTCTGAGAGAACTGTCGGAAAGACTTTTTGATTTGATATTTGCAGAGCATAGAGACAGCAGAATTATAGTTGCCACCTTTGCTTCAAATGTGGACAGAGTGCAGCAGATAATAAATACCGCATATAAATATGACAGAAAAGTAGTGGTAGAGGGACGAAGCATGGTAAATGTTATCGGAACTGCCGCTGAACTTGGATATATAGATATTCCTGAAGGAACACTCATAGATATAGACCATCTGAAGGACTATCCGCTTGAAAAGACCGTTATTATTACAACGGGAAGTCAGGGCGAGTCTATGGCGGCTCTTTCAAGAATGGCTTCATCAATCCACAGAAAAGTGGAAATAGTACCGGAAGATGTTGTTATAATGAGTTCAACTCCTATTCCCGGAAATGAAAAGGCTGTGTCAAAGGTTATAAATGAGCTTTCAATGAAGGGAGCAGAGGTTATCTTCCAGGATACTCATGTATCAGGTCACGCATGCCAAGAAGAAATCAAACTTATGTATTCACTGTTAAAGCCTAAGTTTGCTTTGCCGGTGCATGGAGAGTACAGGCATCTTATGGCAGGAAAAGGACTTGCAGAGGCTGTAGGTATTCCAAGTGAAAATGTACTTATTATGTCAAGCGGTGATGTGGTCGAACTTAGTGAGGATTCATGTAAGATAACAGGCCATGTAGAGGCCGGCGGTGTCTTTCGTTGACGGTCTTGGAGTAGGTGATGTAGGAAATATTGTGCTTCGTGATAGGCAAAGTTTGTCACAAAATGGTATAATAATAGTGGCAATGAGTCTTGAACATGGAACGAACAGACTTCTTTCGGGCCCGGATATAGTTTCCAGAGGTTTCGTATATGTAAGAGAGTCTACCGATTTGATGAACGAGGCGAGTGCAGTCGTAAGAGAGGCTGTGCGGATTGTCTTCATGCCAGAATCACAGATTGGTCAAAGATAAAGAATGTGGTAAGAGATTCTTTAAGTGAATTTTTGTGGAAGAGGATGAAGAGAAATCCTGTAATATTGCCAATAATAATGGAGATACATTAATAAATGAGCAAAGAAACTACATCAAAAAGGAAAAACAAAAAAAGAAGAGTTGCTTCTTTTTTTCGGAAGAATAATTATGTATATCCTGATATTGGGATTGATAGCAGGTATACCTTTTGCCTATAATTTCGGACATAGTGTATTCTATGCTTCGAGTGTGGATTCACCACCGGGCAGCAATGTACAGGTGAATATAACAGAAGGTATGAATTTTGATGAACTTGCTGATATACTGCTTGATAAGGGTGTCATAGAAAACACGTTTTCCTTTAAGATACAGGCAAAGTTTTTTGAAATCAGAATGCATGCGGGTGAATATACTTTAACACATCACAGACAACGAGACAGATGCTTGAGATGATTGATGACGGAATTTTGGAGAATAATGTAGATGATAACAAATCCTAAGGTTTTGGAATATTTGGACATTATTTCACCTGTTAATTCACAGCCTGTAGAAGAAATAAGGTCAGTGGCCAAGGAAAATTATATTCCGATCATAAAAAGAGACACTGAAAATCTTTTGAAATTTATTTTGAAGATGCAAAAATCCTAAGTCTATTTTAGAGATAGGTTGTGCTGTTGGGTATTCAGCTATAGTTATGCTGGAAAATTCCGATGCGGATATAGTAACTATTGAAAAAATGCCTGAGAGAGTGGAAGAAGCTAAAAAAAATATTAAGTATATGAATCTGGAAAACAGAGCAAAAATAATTGAGGGCGATGCAGGGCAGATACTGGAAAGTCTGGTTTTATGAAAAATAAGAAATTTGATCTTATTTTTATGGATGCTGCTAAGGCACAGTATATTACCTGGTTGCCCATGGTGAAGGCTCTTTTGAAGGATGGAGGAATGATTTTCTCAGATAATTGTTTGCAGGAGGGAGACTTGTTAGAGTCTTCCTTTGCAATAAGAAAAAGAGATAAGACTATACATAAAAGAATGAGAGAGTATATTTATCTTCTTTTACATGATGAAGATTTGGAATCATGGATATTTTTCGATAGGAGATGGAGTTTTACTTAGCAAAAGTAGGAGGTAAATTGAGAAATTTAGAACTTTTTGATACCCGCAGGCAATCTTGAAAAATCTAAAGGTTGCAATAGATTACGGTGCCGATGCGGTATATATAGGCGGTGAGTTTTTCAGTCTTAGAGCAAAGGCAAAGAATTTCACCAAAGAGGATATGAAGGCAGGAATAGCATATGCCCATGAAAGAGGTAAGAAGGTCTATGTAACAGCCAATATCCTCGGACATAATGACGATTTGGAAGCGGCAAGGGGTTATTTTGAGGAATTAAAAGAGATAGGACCGGATGCTCTAATAATATCGGATCCCGGAATATTTACAGTAGCAAAGGAAGTTTGGCCTGAGGTGGAAATACATATATCTACACAGGCAAATAATACAAATTATGCTACATATCTGTTCTGGTGGAAGCTCGGAGCCACAAGAGTGGTTACAGCCAGAGAGCTTTCTCTTGAAGAGATAAAAAAAGATCAGAGATAATATTCGGAGCAAATGGAAATAGAGACATTTGTACATGGAGCTATGTGTATGTCATATTCCGGCAGATGCTTACTCAGCAATTTCTTTACAGGTAAAGATGCAAACCGTGGAGAATGTACTCATTCATGCAGATGGAAATATTCTGTAGTAGAGGAAAAAAAGACCGGGAGAGTATATGCCGGTTTATGAAAAATGAGAGAGGTACATATATCTTCAATTCAAAAAGATCTTTGTATGATTGAGTATATTCCGGAACTTATAGAGGCGGGTATAGACAGCTTTTAAGATAGAGGGCAGAATGAAGACCGCACTCTATGTGGCAACTGTGGCAAGAACATACAGAAAGGCCATAGATGATTATTTAAAATCACCTGAGACCTTTAAAGAAAAACCTTGAATGGTATAAGTCTGAGATAGGAAAGTGTACCTACAGAGAGTTTACCACCGGATTTTTCTTTGGAAAGCCGGATAGTGATACTGAGATTTATGACAGTAATACTTATGTAAAAAAATTATATTTATATAGGAACTGTAAACGAAGTAGATGAAAAGGGTAGAGCGATATTCAACCAGAAGAACAGATTCTTTGTTGGAGATAACATGGAGATTATGAAAAAGAACGGTGAAAATATAGCTTTATGTGTTGAGTCCATTGAAGATGAAAAAGGATGAGAAGATGGATAATGCACCGCATCCTATGCAACTTTTGAAAGTGACATTTGACAAACAGGTGGCTGAAGAAGGAGATATATTACGTATTTATAATCCCGAAAGACAGTAATGGAGGTATAATGCTTTTTATTTATACTTGGTATATTATGTGGGATATATGGAACTGTAGTTATTTTTTTATGGCAGGCTTTTTGGAATTGCAAAATTACATATGGTATGTATTTGCATTTGTATTTTTTGCCCTGGGTAAACTTATCAAACTTTATCTAAATAAGAGAATTCCATTGTGGTCTGTGGTATCTGTCTGTACTTTGGCGACTCTTGGAATTCTTATTTTTTTATTATAACGGTAGCGGTAATAAGATTATCAATACCTAAAAGCGATGAAAAATCACTTGATTTTTTTAGTTGTCCTGAGGGAGCCAAGACGGATTTTGAGAAAAAAAGAAAGCGATACAAAAATACAGACTTGAAAAAAACTATAGACTATATAAATGAAAAATCCTTACACAATGATTATTATAAGTGGGGGAATGCAAAAAAACGGAAAAAAATAGAATCTCTTGAAATGGCAGATTATCTTATAGAAAGAGGTATAGACAGAGAGAATATTCTTGTGGAAGTGGAGTCACACAATACAAGAGAAAAACCTGATATATACGTTGGCTCTTTTAGATAAGTACAATGATGATATAAAAAGGAATACGGATTTTATAATCAGAAATGATATAGGGCCTGTGACAGTGGTGGAGGCCAGACCGCAGACAATCGGAATATTGACAAATGATTTTTCATATATTCAGAGCTATGCAGGTTGCTAAAAAAAGCTTGGATATACACAAGTTTACCCTATAAGTGCAAGTTCCGGTAAGATTCTATACTTACATATGCTCTTAAGAGAGACATTTGCGATTTTTGAAATACAAGTTTTTAGGATATATGTAAAAAAATAATAAGGAGGCAGGATATTGAAAAAAATTATAATATTGATGAAGAGTTAAAACATATAAAAAGAATTATCCGCATATGAGATAAAAGATATATCTGATATCGAAGAGCTCAGTGCAAAAAGCGGTAGTTCTTGAGCATAAAAAAAGACTAAGGCAAGAGTTTTTCACCTTGCTTGCAGATGATGATAATAAGGTATTTACGGTAGGTTTTAGAACACCGTCAAAGGATTCAACCGGAGTTGCCCATATTTTGGAGCATTCAGTACTTTGCGGTTCAAAGAAATTTCCGGCAAAGGATCCTTTTGTAGAGCTTGTGAAGGGCTCACTAAATACATTTTTAAATGCTATAACATATCCTGATAAGACGGTTTATCCGGTGGCATCCTGTAATGATAAGGATTTTGATAATCTTATGGAAGTTTATCTGGATGCGGTATTTTATCCTAATGTGTACAATGAGGAGAAGATATTTAAGCAGGAAGGCTGGCATTACGAAGTAGTGGATGAGAAGGGAAATCCTGATGAGAACGGAGATATTATACTAAACGGTGTAGTATACAATGAGATGAAGGGTGCTTTTTCTTCTGCGGACAGTGTACTTGAGAGGTCTATAACAAAGGTATTGTTTGAAGGCCATTCTTACGGCGAGGAATCCGGTGGAGATCCTGATTTTATTCCTACTTTGACATATGAGAATTTCCTCGATATGCACTCAAAGTATTATCATCCGTCAAACTCATATATTTATCTCTATGGAGATATGAATATGGCAAAAGAAGCTGGAGTGGATAGACAAAGAATATCTTGATAAGTTTGAATACAGAGAGGTGGATTCTAAGATAGAGGAAGTAAAGGGGCTTGAAAGTGTAAAGGAAGCAAACTTTGAATATCCTATCACAGAGGCTCAAGGCGAAGAAAATGCGACATATCTTTCATGGAACACTCTGGTGGGAGGAGAACTTGACCCGGTTGTTTCAATGGGATTTCATGTGCTTGAGTATGTGATGATAGATGCACCCGGAGCATATCTTACCGATGCACTTATTGATGCAGGCATCGGTGAGGACGTGTTTGGAGGATATGCAAACGGAATCTCTATGCCTTATTTTACGGTAACTGCAAAGAATACAAATCTTGACAGAAAACCCGAGTTTTTAGCTATTATAGAGGGAACCTTAAGAAAGCTTGCAGATGGCGGACTTGATAAGGAAACTATAAAGGCTGCTATCAATGTATTTGAGTTTAAAGGCAAGAGAGGCGGACTACGGTTCATATCCGAAGGGACTTATGTACGGACTGTCAAGCTTTGATTCATGGCTTTATGATGCCGATCCTACAATACATTTAAGATTTGAAAATATTTTTAAGACTCTGAGAGAAGAGATAGATAATAATTATTTTGAAAATCTTATACAGAATTATCTTCTGGACAATAAAAAAATACTGCGATAGTTACTATGACACCTAAGAAGGGTCTCACTACAAAAGAAGGATGCGGACCTTAAGGCAAAAGCTTAAAGCATTTAAAGAAACTTTATCAAAAGAAGAAATAAAGAAGATATATGATGATACTCTTGCGCTTAAGAAAATATCAGTCTGAGCCTTCAAGTGAAGAGGATCTTTTAAAGATTCCTTTACTTAACAGAGATGATATCAGCAGAGAAGTAAAGATGTCGAAATACGAAGAAACAAGTGTAAAGGCATCCGGAAAAGAAATACCTGTAATTCATTCAAATGTGTTTACTGCAGGAATTAATTATATGAAGTTTATCTTTAATATCGATTTTGCAGATGAAGAAGAACTTAAGTATCTGGCTCTTTTAAAGGAGATAGTAGGATATATCGATACAAAGAAGCAAAGCTATGCGGCACTTTCCACAAATATAAATTTAAACTCAGGTGGAGTGGGATATGCTATAGAGGCATTTCCAACTGATGCAAATCCAATTGATTTTACCTTTGTATTCAGTGTAAATGCAAAAAGTATTATACGGTAAGGAATCATGGCTTTTATTCAATTGTAAGTGAGATACTTACAATGTCAAAAGCTTGAGGATAAGAAGAGAGTTAAGGATATAATTGCCGAGGTAAAGGCAAGCAAGGATAGGCTGGTATCATCAGGTCATATGACTGCACTTACAAGAGCCGGCTCTTATATATCAAAGGAACTTTTGTTTAACGATCTGACAAAAGGTATTGCTTATCTTAACTTCCTTGAGAATATAGATATTGAAAAAGATTTTGACAGAGTTTACGAAAACCTCTCAAGACTCTCAAAAAAACAGTATTTAGTGCGGATAATCTTTTGATACATACCATATGTGATGAAAAAGGGATACAAGAATGCATTTGTAGGAATAGAAAAATCTTACAGATAATCTTTTCACAGAAGATAAAAAGAAAAATAAGGCTGTATTAAAAACAGAAATCAAAAAATGAGGGCTTTGTAACACCTTCAATGGTAAACTATGTTGCCAGATTTGGAAACTTTTCGTAAACCACGGATTTAAATACACAGGAGTATTAAGAGTGCTGAAAGTACTTTTAAGCTATGATTATTTGTGGAACAATATCAGAGTAAAGGGTGGTGCATACGGATGCAGTGCTATCTTTGGAAGAAGCGGAAACTCGGGATTTGTTTCATACAGAGATCCTAATGTTTCAAATACCAATAAGGTATACGAGGGTATAGTGGACTATGTAAAGAATTTTACCGCAAACGACAGAGAGATGACCAAGTCCGTAATAGGTGCAATCAGTGAGATGGATACACCTTTAACACCTTCAAGAGAAGGGTTAAGAGGGGCTCAGCGCATATTATTCAAAAGTAAGACATGAGGATCTTGTAAAGGAAAGACAAGAAGTTCTAAATACAAGCGAAAAAGATATCAGAGCTTTGGTACCGCTGATTGAGGCTGTGCTTTCAGATAAACTTATCTGTGCTATAGGTAATGAGGATCTGATAGAAAAGGATAAGGAACTCTTTAAAGAAGTGAAACATCTTTATAAGGATTGATAGGAGATTATATGAAATCAGGTTTTGTTGCCCTTATAGGGAGACCGAATGTAGGAAAATCAACATTGATGAATACGCTGATAGGACAAAAGATAGCTATAACATCAAATAAGCCACAGACCACAAGAAACAGAATACAAACAGTATTTACGGATGAAAAGAGGTCAGGTAGTATTCCTTGACACTCCGGGTATACATAAAGCAAAAAAATAAGCTTGGAGAGTATATGGTAAAGGTATCTACAAGAACGCTAAGAGATGTGGATATGGTACTATGGCTGATAGAACCGAGCACCTTTATAGGTGAAGGTGATGAGCATATTTTTGAGATTTTATCAAGTGTGAATATACCTGTAATACTTGCTATCAATAAGATGGATTCTCTGAAGCAAAAGGATGATATGCTTGAGGTAATTGCCAAGTATTCATCCAGAATGCAATTTGCCGAGGTAGTGCCGGTATCTGCATTGAAAGGCACAAATACAGATAAGCTTCTTGAGATTATCTTTAAATATCTTTCAGAAGGACCTATGTATTATGATGAGGATACAGTCACAGATCAGCCGATAAAGCAAATTGCTGCGGAGCTTATAAGAGAAAAAGCTCTTAGATTTTTGCAGGAAGAAATACCTCATGGTATAGCTGTGGAGATAGATACCTTTAACTACAGAGAATCGGGAGATATGGTGGATATTGAGGCCGCTATAGTATGTGAAAAAGACTCACATAAGGGAATTATCATAGGAAAGGGTGGCAGTATGCTAAAGAGAATCGGCACTGCAGCCAGAAAAGATATAGAAGGTTTGCTTGAGAGCAGAGTGAATCTGAAGCTTTGGGTAAAGGTTAGACCTAAGTGGAGAGATTCCGATGTACAGATGAAAAACTTCGGTTACAATCCAAAGGATTTATAATGTGAGAGATTTTGTGGAATTGACGGGCATTGTAATCAAATCAATGCCTATCGGTGATTTTGACAGACGTGTGACTATTTTTACAAAAGAAAGAGGTAAGATATACGCCTTTGCAAAAGGGGCAAGGCGAATCAATAATCAGATGATGGGATTTGCCAGAATATTTGCCTACGGTAAATTTAAGTTGTATGAGGGAAGAGATTCTTATAATATAGTCAATGCGGATATTGCCAATTATTTTGAAGAGGTAAGTGCGGATATTGAAAGCACTTGTTACGGTACATATTTTCTTGAAATGCTTGATTACTACACAAAGGAAGCCTTGGTTGATATTGAGAGCTTAAAACTGATATATTATACCTTGCTGGCATTAACAAAAAATCAATACCCTAACAGGCTGGTAAGAAGAATTTTTCGAGCTCAAGCTTATGACTGTAAACGGTGAGTATGATATACAGCCGGGACTTAGGGATAAAACCGCAATATATACCTGGGAGTATATAATACACTCAAAACCTGAGAAGCTTTTTACCTTTGTAATTACAGATGAGGCCCTGACAGAGATTGAAAAACACATGGATATTATGATAAGAAAAATATATAGACAGACATTTTCATTCACTTGATATACTGGAAGATATTTTATGATTTTTTTCTTGACATTTGAAGAAATTCTGCTAAAATGACATGTATTCGGCAAAGACGCTTAAATAGGGAGTCTTTTGCCTTTTTATATAATAAAAACAGTAAGGTTTGAACCTCAAGAGTGCTTTATTAAAAAGTACTCACAAAGCCTAGGAGGTAAGATTATGTCATACGTAGAAGAGATTTTTAGAGAAGGTTGTAGTCGCAAATCCGAATGAGCCGGAGTTTCATCAGGCTGTTAAGGAAGTTTTGGAGTCATTGAAGCTGGTAGTTGATGCCAAATGAGGATCTCTACAGAAAGAACGGTATCTTGAGAGACTTGTAGAGCCTGAGAGAATTATTTCATTCAGAGTTCCATGGGTGGATGACAAAGGAAATGTACAGGTAAACAAGGGATATCGTGTACAGTTTAACAATGCAATAGGTGCTTACAAGGGAGGACTTCGTTTCCATCCTACAGTAAACCAGTCAATACTAAAATTCCTCGGATTTGAGCAGGTACTTAAAAACTCACTTACAGGACTTCCAATGGGTGGAGGAAAAGGTGGTTCAAACTTTGATCCTAAGGGAAAATCAGACAGAGAAGTAATGGCATTTTTGCCAGAGCTTTATGAATGAGCTTTATAAGCATATCGGAAAAAGACACAGATGTACCTGCAGGTGATATCGGTGTTAGAGCAAGAGAGGTTGGATATCTCTTCGGTCAGTATAAAGAGACTTACAACATTGTTTGAGGGTGTTCTTACAGGAAAGGGAATTCCATTCGGTGGTTCTCTTGCAAGAAAAGAGGCTACAGGTTATGGTCTTGTATATATTCTTGATGAGATGCTTAAGGCAAACAACAAGGAACTTGCAGGTAAGACAGTAATCGTTACAGGTTCAGGAAATGTTGCAATCTATGCTATAGAAAAGGCACAGCAGCTTGGTGCAAAGGTGGTTGCTCTTTGTGACTCAAACGGCTATATATATGATGAGAACGGTATCCAACTTGATATTGTAAAGGATATCAAGGAAGTAAAGAGACAGAGAATTTCAGAGTATGCAAACAGAGTATCTTCTGCCAAGTATACAGAAGGTAAGGGAATTTGGAATATTAAATGTGATATCTACCTTCCATGTGCTACTCAAAAACGAGCTTGATCTTGACGGAGCGAAAGGCACTTGTAGCTAACGGTTGCTTTTGCAGTAGCAGAAGGTGCAAATATGCCTACAACACTTGAGGCAACAAAGTATCTTCAGGATAACGGAGTACTCTTTATGCCGGGTAAGGCTTCAAATGCAGGTGGTGTATCTGTTTCAGGTCTTGAGCAGAGCCAGAACTCACTTTGAGACTTTCATGGAGCTTTGAAGAAGTTGATGACAGACTCAAAGTTATTATGAAGGATATCTTTACAAAGGTTGATGATGCAGCCAAGAGATACGGTCAGGAAGGTAATTATGTTGCAGGTGCAAATATTGCGGATTTGAGAAGGTTGCAAACGCAATGATCTCACAGGGAATTGTATAAAAAAATTGTACAAAAATTAAATACATAAGCATTTAAAAGCCCTTTTTAAGGGCTTTTTTTAATTCCTATTGACTTACTGGGAATTAAGCTTTTAAAAATTCCAATATACTAATAGAATACTGGTTTTCTATTATAGATTACCCCTAAGCTCAAGGGAGAGGTGAAAGGAAAAAAATCAATGTCATTATTAAATGTAAATAATTTAACAGTGTCCATAGAAGATGATGAGAATTTAAAGGAAATTCTTCATGGAGTAAATATAGAAATTAAAAAAAGGCGAAACACATGTACTTATGGGACCAAACGGAGCAGGTAAGTCTACTTTAGGCTACGCTCTTATGGGAAATCCGAGATATGTTGCAAACAGCGGAGAAATTATATTTGACGGTAAGAATATAATTGATGAGTCGGCAGACAAGCGTGCAAAAGGCTGGAATGTTCTTATCATTCCAGAATCCTCTTGAGGTAGCCCGGGACTTCCACTCAGCAGCTTTTATCAGAAATGCGGTAGAGTCTGTAAGCGGCAAGAGAGTAAAGATGATGCAGTTTAAAAAAGACCTTGCAAAGAATATGGAAGTCTTAAATATGGACAGCGAGTATGCCAACAGAGCTTTAAATGTAGGCTTTTCAGGCGGTGAGAAGAAAAAGGCTGAGATTTTACAGCTTCTTATGCTTTCACCAAAAGCTTGCAATACTTGATGAGACAGATTCAGGACTTGATGTAGATGCTGTAAGAACAGTTTCAGCCGGTATCAAAGAATATCAGAAGAAAAAAAGACGGTGCTCTTCTTATAATTACTCACAGTACAAGAATACTTGAGTCATTAAAGGTTGACTATACACATATTATGGTAGACGGAAAAATCATAAAGACAGGAGATGCTTCTTTGGTTGATGAAATCAATGAGCATGGATTTGAAAAGTATATTCAGGAGAGCAAATAATGAAGGAAAAGACATATGTAGAAGACATTAACAGAAGTATGTATGACTTCAGAAATGAAGATAAGGACAACTTCAAGATAGTCTGCAGGTCTTACACCTGAGTTAGTGTCTCAGATTTCAAAAAGAAAAAGAACGATCCTGCATGGATGCAAAATTTCAGATTGCAGGCATTACAAATATATAATCAGATGGAAGTTCCGCCATGGGGTCCGTCTATAGACGGTCTTGATATCGACAATATTGTTACTTATGTAAGACCTAATACACATATGAAGACAAAGTGGTCAGAGGTTCCTGAGGATATCAAGGATACATTTGAAAAACTCGGTATTCCACAGGCTGAGAGAAAATCTCTGGCAGGTGTGGGTGCACAGTATGACTCTGAGCTTGTATACCACAATGTAAGAGATGAAGTTTCACAGATGGGTGTTGTATATACAGATCTTGAGAGTGCAATGCACGGTGAGTATGCCGAGATGATTCAAAAGCATTTCATGAAGCTTGTAAAGCCAAATGACCACAAGTTTGCGGCATTACATGGTGCGGTATGGTCAGGCGGTTCATTTGTATATGTACCGAAGGGTGTTCATCTTGATATTCCTTTGCAGTCATATTTCAGACTTAATGCAAAGGGCGCAGGACAGTTTGAGCATACACTTATTATCGTAGATGAGGGTGCAGATCTTCACTTTATCGAAGGATGTTCGGCACCTAAGATATAATGTGGCAAAACCTTCACGCAGGATGTGTGGAGCTTTATGTAGGAAAGAATGCAAGACTTAGATATTCAACTATAGAGAACTGGTCAAAGAATATGTACAATCTCAACACAAAGAGAGCTGTTGTGGAAGAGGGTGGAAGAATTGAATGGGTTTCAGGTTCATTCGGTTCACATGTATCATATCTTTACCCTATGAGTATTTTAAAGGGTAAGGGATCAAGAATGGAGTTCACAGGAATTACATTTGCAGGTGCAGGACAAAAATCTTGATACAGGTGCAAAGGTAGTGCATTCAGCGCCTGATACATCTTCATTTATTAAATACAAAATCAATTTCAAAGGGTGGCGGTATATCTACATTCAGAAATGCTGTAGTAGTATCTGAAAAAGCAAAGAATGCAAAGGCTGCAGTATCATGTGAGTCCTTGATGCTTGATGATATATCACGCTCGGATACAGTCCCTGCTATGGATATCAGATGTGCGGATGCCGATGTAGGTCATGAGGCAAGAATCGGAAGAATCAGTGATGATGCCGTATTCTATCTGATGAACAGAGGTATCAGTGAAGAGGATGCCAAAGGCAATGATCGTAAGCGGATTTGCCGACAATGTATCAAAAGAATTGCCGCTTGAGTATGCGGTAGAGATGAACAATCTCATTCAATTAGAAATGAAAGGAAGTATTGGTTAATGAGAGATATTACTTTAAACAGAATACCGGTTCTTACCTGGAGATGGCTAAAGATGAATGAGACTGCTGTTTCTATACCAAGTGAAACAGGCAGTGCAAATATAAAAAGTTTTAAATGAGAATGCAAATAATGAACTTTCAAAAGAGACTATAGCAGCTATGAAGACTCTTCCTACAGGAATGGGAGCAAATATGACTGAGCTTTGTGACTCTGAAAGTGAAGATATTATTATAAATACTCTTGCAGGAGAGAAGTCAAACAGTCATATAAATATATGCAGAGATAAGGAAAGCCTTGCAAAGGTGAGAGTATATATCTATGCGGCTGAAGGTAGTGAAGTCAATGTATGGATGGATTACTCTTCGAATGAGGAAAAATAGCGGTGCTTTGGCTGTACAGACATTTGTTTTTGCAGAGAAAGATGCAAAGGTAAAATTGTATCAGGTAGGACTTCAGTCAGACAGTGATATTTCACTCAATGATATTGGTGCAAATGTTGAAAAAGATGCTTCATTTGAACTTGTACAGCTCTTACTTGGTGGAGAGAAGATATTTGCAGGCGCAAGGGCAAGCCTTGTAGGTAAAAGGAGTGAATTTATATCAGACCTTGGCTACTATGGAAAGGCCGAGGAGCAGATAGATCTTAACTATGTGGCAGATCATATAGGAAAGTCAAGTAATTGCAAGATGATAGCCTCAGGAGTACTTAATGATAATTCAAAGAAGCTTCTAAGAGGTACTATTGACTTTAAGAGAGGCGCAAAAGATGCAACCGGAGAAGAGTCTGAGGATGTACTATTGCTTGGAAATAATATCCACAACCAGAGTATACCGGTAATACTCTGTGCTGAGGAAGATGTAGTCGGGAACACATGGTGCTTCCATAGGAAACCTTGATGAAGGTATGCTTTTCTACCTCACATCAAGAGGTATGGACAAGGAAAGTGTTACTAAGATGGTGGCAAGAGCAAGAATAGATGCAATAAGCAAAAAGCTGGAGAATGAGGCACTTGAAGAGAAAGTAAATCTTTATCTTGGAGGCAGTGAAGATGAGTAAGAGTATATACAGAAATGATTTTCCGCTTTTAGCATCCGATGATGTTATATATATGGACAATGCGGCTACATCACAAAGACCACAGGCGGTACTGGATGCAATAAATGATTTTTATAAGCATCACAATGCAAACCCTTTAAGAGGAGTGTATAAACTCAGTGTGGAAGCTACGCAGGACTATGAGAATGCCAGAAGCAAAGTGGCAAAGTTTATAGGTGCAGCAGGAAGTGAAGAGATAATCTTTACCAGAAATGCATCAGAGAGTTTAAACCTTGTGGCATACAGCTACGGATTGAACAATATAAAGGCCGGAGATGAGATAGTTGTAAGTATACTTGAACATCATTCAAATATGCTTCCATGGCAGATGGTGGCAAGAGCTACAGGAGCGAAACTTGTATTCCTTGACTGTGAGGAAGACGGTGAGATCACAAAGGCTGAGATAGATTCTAAAATAAATGAAAATACAAAGTTGGTAGCTTGTACACAGATATCAAATGTACTTGGAATACCTACACCTATAGAGTATATCATTGAAAAAGCTCATAGTGTGGGTGCTGTAGTAGTGGTTGACGGTGCACAGAGCATACCTCATAAGAAAATAGATGTAAGAGAACTGGATGCGGATTTCTTTGCATTCTCAGGCCATAAGCTTTGCGGACCTATGGGTATCGGTGTGCTCTATGGTAAGAAGGCATTACTTGAGGCTATGCCACCATTCCTCAGCGGTGGTGAGATGATAGAGTATGTTACCAGAGAAAAAGCCACATTTGCACCATTACCACATAAGTTTGAGGCGGGTACTGTAAATGCGGAAGGTGCGGTAGGACTTGCGGCAGCTATCGACTATATCGAGAGCATAGGCTATGAGAAAATAGAGAGTATCGAGAGAGAGCTTAGTGAGTATGCTATTGAGGTTCTTTCAAAGAATAAGTATGTCAGAATACTTGGTTCCAAGGATCCTGCTAAGCATAGCGGTATAATCAATTTCTTACTTGAAGGTGTACACCCACATGATATATCTTCAATACTTGATTCAAAAGGTATTGCGGTAAGAGCAGGACATCACTGTGCTCAACCTCTTTTACAACATTTAAAAATAAATTCAACCACAAGAGCAAGCCTTTCTTTCTATAACACAAAGGAAGAGATAGATGCACTGGCAGCCGCTCTTTTAGATATAAGAAAGGAGATGGGATACGATGAGTGAGAACAGAGCCTTTTATAATGAAATTCTGACAGAGCATAATTTAAGACCGTATCATAAACATGATCTTCCCGGTGCCAATCTTATACTGGACGGTGTAAATCCAAGCTGTGGTGATCATATCACTTTAAAACTTAAGGTGAACGATGAAGGCATCATTGAAGACGGAGCTTTTGTAGGAGACGGATGTGCTATATCACAGGCTTCAGCAGATATAATGCTTGATATGGTAATAGGTCTTGAAAAGGATGAAGCCATCAGACTTTCAGACATGTTCTTCCGTATGATAAAGGGAGAGGCAACTGAAGAAGAGATAGAGGAACTTGATGAGGCCGGAGCCCTCAGAGATATTTCACATATGCCTGCAAGAGTAAAATGTGCAGTACTTGGCTGGCATACAATGGAAGAGTTGTTGAAATAATAAATATACAAAAAAACAGGGATGAAAGTCCCTGTTTTTTTGCATATAAAAAGATATAGGCAAGGGGAAAAATCTATAGTTATAAAAAAAGTAAAGTAAAAATTATAATAAGTATTTCGGGTTTACATAATTTATAAAAAAAGTATAATAAAGTTAGATGTAAGCAAGGGCATTTAAGCTAAGATTATTTGATTAGAAGTTGGTAATAGGAGGAGAAGTAATGAAAAAGAAGTATATTTTTACATCACAGGTTTAATGCTAGTTATTTTATGCGGTTGCCAAAAATAAAAAAATAATAAATTTGCATATGAAGTTGATAAAAAAATATAGAGTACAGTTCTTTGGTAGAGGATAATTCCGGTAGTTATGATGAGCTGAGTGCCGAAATGACAGATAGTGAAATAAATGAAATGAAAAGATTGGGATTTTCACCACAGGAGTTATCGGACACATATACTTCTTTGAAAGAATGTAATGAAGAGGAATTTATTATAGAACTTGCAAACAAGAATTTTGATAAGGTATTTTTAAAAAACTCCAAAGGAAAAAAAGCGACTAAAGAATTTATAGCAGAATATATTCTAAAAATTAAGCATGGAGGATGAGGGTGATAATCTTGAGAAGCTATTAAACTCTATGATAAAGCCGGTTGAAAATCCTTCAAATTATCCTATATATCAGGCTATATACACTTTGAGCAGCAAGCGGGCAAGGGAGTATATAAACATATTATATAGTGAAACTATAGAACTATTACAAAAGAATAGTGATGTATTACTATATGGAGATGTTGGAGATGAGAATAATTATAATTATCTTGTGAGGCGAAGTAATAATTTACTGGGGTTTGGCTACATTATTTGGAAGCATAAAAATATTTGATAGATGATGTATACAAGGATTTACCTGAATAAATCATATATACAATTTACTCAATTATATATAAATGAGTTATTTTATCATACAAGTTCAAATGAATATTCATATTACCTAAATTATGAAAAAAACAGACGGTTGGGGCAAATAATAGAGGTGTAGTTCTGTCACCTAAAAAGGAGAGCTTTAGTGAAGTTATTATAACAGATATATTTAGGAGAAGAGGTAAGATAGACCTTGAAATTTTTCTTGGAAAAATTATAAAAAAAGGAAAAAAATTTAAATGAGAATATACTAAATATTGCAGCTTTTAAGTTTGCTGATTTAATAAAGAACATGGCTAATGGAGTAGTGGATTATTTATATAGCTATAAAAAAGAGGATAGGATTATGTCAGAGTACAATCAAAGTATATTAACCCAAAATTATTATTGTGGCGGAACATTTAGTGCAGATAGTTATAGGGGTGTCGTTGTTGCAGGTTTATTTGATCCCGATACTATAAAAAGGATAAGAATGGTTAATGAGAGGGGATTTAAAGAACTGTTAAGAGTGGAGTGCGGCATTGATAATCCTACTTTTGAGTTTGAAGATGTGGGTAATGGAGAGCATCAAGAAATTATTAAAAAATTATGGAATGGTGGATGTAATATTTTTAGAGGAACCCTGCAAAAAAGTTTTTTTGATAAGATAATTTTTTTTACAAGATCAATATGATGATATGACAAAAATCAAAAAATATCATTTATGGATATATTGGTAAATGGATCACAATAATTTGTAAGTATATAACTAAGAATAGACAATATATTGATTTTTGTAGTTCATATTTAATATATAAACATAAGTTTATTAGCAAAACAAATATGAAAAAAATAGTGTTGCAAAAAGTCCTGACAGTAAATGAAAACTTTTTATTAAAAAAAGTTGATAATTATGGAGAGAAATACGGTAGAGGAGTAAATAAATGAGAAAAAAAGTAAGATTTTTTTATGGGTGTATTACTTTTGCCTATGCTTATGTGGATGCACTAAAAAAAGCAGATAAGATTGAAAAATAAGATTGAAAGAGGAGGATATGATCTTATATATAAAAACCGGTTATTATGCAAGTGAAATTAATGAGGATAACGATGCATTATATGTAATGTATTTATATAATGGGGATCGGTGATAATATGGAATGGGGAGGTGAGGATGATGATATAATCCCCAAATAAATACGCTACAGATAATGACCTGCAGGGAAGATATTTGGATACTTTTTGGGATGAAAAACGGAAATCATTTGGGATACAATTTGAAAAACTACAGAGCTTTATAAATTTAATGTTGATATATATGATATTAAAACAGGAGAAAAACTCAAAACAATAGATGTAAAAAAAGTATCTTTGATAATGATGATAATATAAAACCCGACAGACCATATAAAAGCAATAGCATTAGAATATGACGGGAAACCATATATTAAGGTGTGGTCTGAAAAAACAAGTGAAGATATAGAAAATGGATATGAAGATAGGCTAAAATCTGTATTTATTAATATAGAAGATGAAACATATTTTGAAGATTGGGCAAGGGATGTTTCAGACAGATATAGAAAAAGGTGAAAAAGGATCATCGGTTGTTAATAAACTGGGATATGTTTTTAATTATATACTTTTAAAAGCAAAAATTCACTTTATTCATATATTACTGTTTAGTTCATTCTCAGATTGGGAAGGTTTCATGGATGTATATATATATGATATAGACAGAATTCCAAAAGAAAGTAAAAGAGACTTTATGAATTATTCCCACATTTAAGGGAGAATCTGGATAAACTTATATCTGAAGGAGAAAGGGCTAAAGTGACGTTCATGTTGCCGGACAGTATAAGCGATAAGGAATTATTGGATATGTTCTTTGAGAATGTAGAGGATATATCATTTGACGGAGTGATAGTAGATGGCAGGCATTCGGTAGACGGATTACCGCATAAGATTAATAACTTTGATGACTTTAAAAAGTATATGGAGCCGGAGGAGATGGAAAAACCGAGTTATAAACCCTATACCTGATAACAGATAAATATATTGGCAGAGGAGTAGAGGGATGAAGAGAGCTGTTTTTATTATTTGTATTTTGTATAATATTTTTGCATCGGATGTGGAAGTAAAGATAAAAAGATGGATGAAAATACAACACATAAGATTGTAGATGACGGTTACACATTGACATGGGGAATAAAAAATAATCTGCACGGGCTTTGGATTAGTGAAGACGGAAATGCCCTCTGTGCGATACAGGGATAATGATATAAAAAGAAAGTGAAGACCCTGTAATAAGATATATGCTATATATACCTTTAAAAATATGCCGTGGAAGTTAATATGACAGTGCATTCAAACAGAATGAGGGATGTAAATACAGATAAAACATATTTAGAAAGAAATATAGAAAATTTTGACGTAAAGGTTTATGGTATAGGAGGTTGGAAGATAAAAAAATGAAATAGATGTTCTTGAAATTTTAAAAAGAAAAGAATATGAATATAATGCCTACCGACTATACTATGTTTCACAACAAGAATGTATGAGAATAAGCCTTGCTCTTGTATTCGGGAGCGGAAGATATAGTGCCTTCAAAATGAAGATAAGAACAATAATACAAAAAAAGGATGATATATATTGATGTGGAGACCGGAGAGCTGTTTGAAAAAGAGTATGAAGATATCATAAACGATTTGGAAGATGAAAAACAGAGTAAACCTAATATATACAGCACACTTTAGTAGGTTTATGGAACAAAACATGGATAATGCAGTTTGGCCAGATTATGATTCAAATTCAGTAAGAACATTAAGCTTTTTTGAAGGGTGTAGGCAGATACATTTTACTGATATAGAAGATATCTCGGAAAAATAATACAAAGCTGTTTACTATGTTCCCTAAACTAAAGAGTTTATGTGATGAAATAAAGAAAAAAATGATATAAATGAAAGAAAGGGCAGAATATTGCAGTGGATATAGTACTTACAGGTAATCCAAGTGAAGAGGAAATAATGTCAATTATACTGCCTGAGGGTAGAGAAGTGTCTTTTGATGGAGTTAAAATAAGTGCTGAAAATTCAGTAGACGGAAAAGAGCATGATATTCATAGCTTTGATGAATGGAGAGAATACTGTAAACCCGCTAAGGATCCCGGCAAATATGCATCACCGGTGAGAAGTAATAGGATAGTATGAACAATTAATTATAAAAAGCTCCGACTACGTTTAAATCGGAGCTTTTTAAATCAAACAAAAATACAATAAAAAATCTCTCTTACCTTGAAAATGAGCCGTATTTGTGGCATACTTGTTTTTAGTGTCTCAATAAAAATTTGAATATTCTGACATAGTTTAATTGTTATACCGCCTTTTGGGCGGATAAATTTATATAGAAGAGGAGTGCTCATGAAAAAGGGATATTTGGCGGCTGCAGCATTACTGTTATTTTTGACAGGCTGTGGTGGAAATAAGTCATATTCATACCATCCTGATCAAAGCTCTATATTTATATCCAGGGACGGCACACTAAAGTCCGCCTTGGTTGAAGAAATAGATACAGAAGCAAAGAGCGATGAGCTTGAAAGCTTTGCCAATACGGAGATAGAAGACTTTAATAAGTTAAATGCAAATAATCAGGTAAAACTTGAAGATGCCACAATAAAAAAGAATGTGGCAAAACTTGTATTTTCATACAGCTCATTTGAATGTATGGAAGAGTTTGCAAAGTTCACTCAAGACAACAGCTTTGATTTGAATTCTGTAGAGGTATACAATCTTAAGGATATTGATGTCTCAAAGATGAACTCAATAGATATACCTGACGGGGAATCAAAGGTGATTATATTGCGGTAATAGACGGTAAGGCCGATGTGTATACAGAGGGAGAAATCACCTATGTATCAAATGATATCGAGTTTGATGATAATACTGCCAAGGTAGATGGCTTTAATTATATTATATTTAAATAAAAGGAGAAATTCATGGAATATAGCATGGAAAAAATCATAGCACTGGCAAAATCAAGAGGATTTGTATATCCGGGTTCAGAGATATACGGTGGTCTTGCAAATACCTGGGACTATGGTAACTTGGGTGTTGAATTAAAGAATAATGTTAAAGCTGCCTGGTGGCAGAAGTTTATAAAGGAGTCACCATACAATGTAGGTGTGGACTGTGCCATCTTGATGAATCCACAGACATGGATAGCATCAGGACACTTTGGGAAGCTTTTCAGATCCTCTTATGGACTGTAAGGAATGCCATGAGAGATTTAGAGCGGACAAGATCATTGAGGACTATATGCAGGAAAATAATGTTACTATAGACGGTAGCGTGGATGCATGGTCAAATGATGAGATGAAAAAGTACATTGATGAGCATGAGATAGCTTGTCCGACCTGTGGTAAGCACAATTTTACAGATATCCGTCAGTTCAATCTTATGTTTAAGACTTTCCAGGGTGTAACAGAGGATGCTAAAAATGTGGTTTATCTAAGACCCGAAACAGCACAGGGTATTTTTGTAAACTTTAAGAATGTACAAAGAACCTCAAGAAAGAAAGTACCTTTCGGTATAGGACAGATTGGTAAGTCATTCAGAAATGAGATCACTCCGGGTAACTTCACATTTCAGAACAAGAGAGTTTGAGCAGATGGAGCTTGAGTTCTTCTGTAAGCCGGGTACAGACCTTGAGTGGTTTGAGTATTGGAGAGGTTTCTGTAGAGATTGGCTTATAGCTCTCGGTATCAAAGAGGAGCAGATGAGACTCAGAGATCATGACAAAGAGGAGCTTAGTTTCTATTCAAATGCTACAACAGATATAGAATTCCTCTTCCCATTCGGTTGGGGCGAGCTTTGGGGAATCGCAGACAGAACAGATTATGACCTTGGTCGTCATCAGGAAGTTTCAGGACAGGATCTTACATATTTTGATGATGAAACAAGTGAGAGATACATTCCATATGTAGTAGAGCCTTCACTTGGTGCGGACAGAGTTACACTTGCATTCCTTTGTGCGGCATATGATGAGGAGACTCTTGAGGGCGGAGATACAAGAACAGTTCTTCACTTCCACCCTGCACTTGCGCCTGTAAAGATCGGTATTTTACCGCTTTCAAAGAAGCTTAATGAGGGTGCTCTTAAGATATCTGAAGAATTGTCAAAGTATTACAATGTAGAGTTTGATGACAGAGGAAATATCGGTAAGAGATATCGTAGACAGGATGAAATAGGTACACCGTTCTGTATTACATATGACTTTGACTCTGAGAATGACAATGCTGTAACTGTAAGAGACAGAGACAGTATGGAGCAGGTGAGAATCCCGATAGCAGAGCTTAAGGCTTACTTTGAGGACAAATTCAGATTTTAAAATTTAACTTATTTTGAGTAGAGCTTTAACTTCACTTTTGTGGAGGGAAGCTCTAATCAACTTTAAACCGGTAGCGAAAGGAAAAGATTATGGCACATTATAATCATAGTGCAATAGAGAAAAAATGGAAGAAAAACTGGGAAGCAAACCCTGTAAATGTTGATGATGGAAAAAAGCCAAAGTACTATTGCTTGGATATGTTCCCATACCCTTCAGGTTCAGGACTTCATGTAGGACATTGGAGAGGATATGTGATATCTGATGTATGGAGCAGATATCAGGTGCTAAAGGGTAATTATGTAATTCATCCTATGGGTTGGGATGCATTCGGTCTTCCTGCAGAGAACTATGCAATAAAGATGGGGGTTCATCCTGCAAAAATCCACAGCAGAAAAATGTAGCTAATATTAAAAGACAGATAAATGAAATTGCGGCACTTTATGATTGGGACAGAGAGGTTAATACTACCGATCCTAACTTTTATAAGTGGACACAGTGGATATTTGTTCAGATGTTCAAAAAGGTCTTGCATATGAGAAGGAATTCCCTATCAACTGGTGTCCTTCATGTAAGACAGGTCTTGCAAATGAAGAGGTAGTAGACGGAAAAATGTGAGAGATGTGGAACTCCTGTTACAAAAGAAGAATCTTCGTCAGTGGATGCTAAAGATAACAGCATATGCAGACAGACTTCTTAATGACCTTGACAAGCTTGACTGGCCTGAGAAGGTTAAGAAGATGCAGTCAGACTGGATCGGAAAGAGCTATGGTGCAGAAGTAAACTTTAAGGTGGATGGACAGGACGAAAAATATATGTGGTTTTATACTACAAGACCTGATACTCTTTATGGTGCTACTTTTATGGTACTTTCACCTGAGCATGAGCTTGCAAAATCTCTGGCTACAGATGAGACAAGAGAGGCCGTTGAGAAGTATATTTTTGAAAGCTCCATGAAGTCAAATGTAGACAGAATGCAGTCAAAGGAAAAGACAGGTGTATTTACAGGTTCATATGCAATCAATCCTTTAAACGGTGCAAAGACACCTATTTGGCTTTCAGACTATGTTTTGGCCGACTATGGTACAGGTGCTATTATGTGTGTACCTGCACATGATGACAGAGACTTTGAGTTTGCAAAGAAATTTGATCTTCCTATAGTTCAGGTTATAGCAAAAGACGGTAAAGAAATTGAAAATATGACAGAAGCCTACACAGATGCTGTAGGAACAATGATAAACTCAGGTGACTGGAACGGTATGGAGAGTGCGAAGTTAAAGCTTGAAGCTCCACAGATGATAGAAGAGAAGGGTTATGGTAAGAAGACAACCAACTACAAGCTTCGTGACTGGGTATTCTCAAGACAGCGTTACTGGGGTGAGCCTATTCCGATAATACATTGCCCACATTGTGGAAATGTGCCTGTACCGGAAAATGAGCTTCCGTTAAGGCTTCCTGAGGTAGAGAGTTATCAGCCTACAGGAACAGGTGAGTCACCGCTTGCGGCTATTGATGAGTGGGTAAATACCACATGTCCTGTATGTGGTGCACCTGCAAAGCGTGAGACCAATACCATGCCGCAGTGGGCAGGATCAAGCTGGTATTTCCTTAGATATGTGGATCCGCACAATGATAAGGAGCTTGTAAGCAAAGAGATGGCAGATAAGTACCTTCCTGTAGATATGTATATAGGTGGCGTTGAGCATGCCGTACTTCACCTTCTTTATTCAAGATTCTACACCAAGTTCTTAAATGATATAGGTGTGGTTGACTTTTGATGAGCCTTTTCACAAAGCTTTTCAATCAGGGTATGATAAACGGTAGTGACGGACAGAAGATGAGCAAGAGTAAAGGGAAATGTGGTTTCACCTGATGATCTTGTTCGTGACTATGGATGTGATGCTCTTAGAATGTATGAGCTTTTCGTCGGACCGCCTGAGCTTGATGCCGACTGGGATGACAGAGGTATCGAGGGTGTATCAAGATTTTTAAATAAGTTCTATAAACTTGTAATGGACAATAAGGATAAGAATGTAGAGGCTGACAGAGAGCTCTTAAGAGTTCGTGCAAACCTTATCTCCGATATTGAGCAAAGATTTAATGCATTTTCAGCTTGAAATACAGTTATCGCAGGCTTTATGGAGTACAATAATAAAGCTTAATGAGCTTAGCAAAAAGAACGGTGTGGATAAAGGAAACATTAAAGGCATTTACTATATTGCTTGCACCTTTTGCACCTCATATAGGGTGAGGAACTTTGGGAGAGAGCTTGGAGGACAGGGCTCAGTATTCCATGCAGAGTGGCCTACATTTGATGAGAGCCATAAGGAAGTGGATACAATAGAGGTTCCTGTTCAGATAAACGGAAAGACAAAGCTTGTTATTGAGCTTGATGCCAATGTAAACAAGGAAGATGCTATAGGAGGCAGGTAAGAAAGCCTTTTGACTGAAGCCGGAAAACTTGAAGGAACAATAAGAAAAAGAAATCTATGTTCCAAAGAAGATTATAAATATAGTGGTCGGATAAAATCAAAAATCTTGGAATCGGCGTTTGCCGGCTCCAAGATTTTTATTAAATAATTACCAATTAAACATTTCAATCGCCTTTTATAATATCGGCAGATGTAGAAGGGGTTTTTCTTTAATCTCATTTATCAGTGATAAAAAGTCATTATGAAAAGCACAGCTTTGCATCATTATAGCAACGATGAATCATCCATATATTATGAAATGTAGGATTTTTTTCTTTACCGATTCAATAAGTGCTTCTTCATAGCCCCTTTTTATAAAACTTTTCTACAAAGTGGACCAACTCTCCGAGAGATCCGAAGTCGACACTTGGGTTTTGCGATATTATTTCTAGATAGGCTTCTACAAATTGGAACGGGATCAGGATACTCAAGCATTGCATCTATTATTTCATTATCAATATAATACTCTTCATCAGGTATTACCGCTTCTTTTAGTGCAGTGATTATATCATCTTTATTCATAATTTTACATTTACAATTTACTGTAATCCCTTTTTAAAGAAATTTTTAAACTCAGCCACTTCTGCAGATGATTGAGTGATTGAAACTGAATGCCTTGCACCGGCGGTTATACCGGGTTCGTATGTCATAGGGAACAAATTGTAAAAGAAACTTCAGATTTTCCTACAAAAACAAAAAGCCTAGAGGGATGTCTTTTGTAGAAGCTCTCATTTGCTTTTATTAAATACCATTGCATCCCCATATTCTGTAAGTTCGGCATTTTACAGGAATAACTACAACTTCGCCTTCCTTGTATCCCACAATAAAGTTACTATGTCTTGTAACCTTAACTATAACAGCATTGGTACAGTTTTCCATATGGCAATAAATAAAGCTTGTAATCATCACCGTTTGCAACACTGCTGTTAAATATTTCTCTCATTCTGGCTTTGTTTTTTCGATTTTCCTCGTCGGTTGCTCCCATAAAAGCCTTTTTAAATAAATCCATTAGCGCCATAATAATCTCCATTCTGTCATCTTAGTTGATGGCATAAATATATTAATGTCTAAACCAAGGTATTACCCTGTTGACATGTTTACAATACTCAACATACTCTGTGCCGAATTTTTCAAGTAACCATTTTTCTTCTGTCTGCTTCATCAATACAGTTAAGAATATATAAAAAATTATCGGAAATATAAGTAAGTACACATTATGTGCAGTTACCAGAATGCCTGTACACACACATAAAAATGCGAGATATATAGGGTTTCTGACAATGGAATATATTCCGGTTGTTACCAGATTCCCACTGCTTATCTCATCACTGATTCTTTGAATAATTACAGCATATATCCATACTGCGATTCCGATAAAAATAAGCAAACCTCCTATAAACATTGCTACTTGCTTTAAAGCCGGAAGCTCACCCCTATCTAAGAACCCTTTCTTTTTTAAGAAAAGTCCAAGGACGGTTAGAAGTAAACAACTGACGGCATAAATAGGACCGACACCAAAAACAGGTAATGTATTCTTTTTCATATAACCCCCTTTATATAAACTGTTTATACATTAAATCTAAAGAGTATAACATCTCCATCCTGTACTACATATTCTTTACCCTTCTATACGCACCAGGCCTTTTCTTTGTGGCAGACTGTAGAGACGCAGTCAAGAAGATCCTGATAGTTGATAACCTCAGCCTTTATAAAGCCACGCTCAAAGTCTGAGTGGATCTTTCCTGTCACTCCCGGAGCCTTTGTACCTTTTCTTTATAGTCCAGGCTCTACACTCATCTTCACCGGCTGTAAGATAGCTTAAAAGTCCAAGCAGGTCATAGCTTGCGCAATAAGCTTATCAAGACCTGACACTGAGATACCGAGAGCATCAAGATATTCGTTTCTTTTCCTCATCATCCAGCTGTGAAATCTCTTCTTCAATGGTCGCACATACAACAAAATACCTTCGCATTTGACTTTGCGGATATTCTTTTTACCTTAGCTACATACTCATTTGAAGCACCGTCATCAGCAAGGTCATCCTCAGATACATTTAGCAGAAAAGATAACAGGCATATATGTGATAAGTCCAAGTGATTTTACAAATGCGACATCCTCTTCATCAGAAGATGTGTAGTCGCTGCCATATTGTCGCTTTCAAGTATGTCCCTTGAGTTCCATAAAGGATATCAAGCTCATGCTTTAGAGCTTTTTGTCATTCATTGCAGATTTCTTAGTCTTTTGCAATTCTTCTCTCCAAAAATCTCAATATCGGAGAATATAAGCTCTAAGTTGATAGTTTCGATATCTCTGATCGGATCAACACTTCCCTCCACATGGATGATATTTGAATCGTCAAAGCATCTTACAACATGTATGATGGCATCACATTCACGGATATTTGATAAAAACTGGTTTCCAAGTCCTTCACCCTTTACTGGCACCCTTTACAAGACCCGCGATATCTACGAAAGTCTATAAGTGCAGGTGTTACCTTTTTTGTATTATATAATTTGCCAAGTTCCTTTTAATCTGTCATCCGGCACTCGCTACAACACCTACATTAGGGTCAATAGTAGCAAAAGGGATAGTTTTGCAGACGAGTAGCACCTGCCTTTGTTAATGAGTTAAATAATGTACTCTTGCCTACATTTGGCAAGCCAACGATTCTAGTTTCATATAAAAAACCTTCTTTAAAATATTTTTGTTTTGAATAAGTATATTCACAATAAAACCTGAATAAATCTCCAAGTTAACCTGTTATATTTTAACATATAGGTATATAATTTAAAAAGAGTAAAGCAATGAGCTTTTTGCAGAAAGGATGACCGGATGAAATTGCCATATGGAGCAAATGAAGATAATTTTAAAAATGTAAAAATAGTTTCAGAATTTACAAATGATGACAAGAATTTAGATGAAGTTACATTAGAAATAATGAACATAGTATATTCTACAGGGGAGATTATTCGGATGAAATATTACTGCTTATGTAAAAAGCTTATTTTGTAAATGAATAGTACAAATTGAAATTTGTTGAGAGATGACTATGAAAAAATTTTTATTTGTGATGGCTATTTGCATTGTATTGATGTTTTGCACTCTGTAGGTTGTGAAAAAGATGGTAAAACTGCAAAATGATGGTTATTGATTATGGCACTTCTTCTATCTACACAAAAAGCGGATATGAATCATCGCGATAGAGGTTATAAAAAAGCAATTTTAATTCTGATGGATGGTTGCAGAATTGCATAGCCTTTCCTCATTCGTCCGATGATGATTGTAATAATTCTGAGATACATCAAATGGATGAACGATTTGGAAGGAAAGCAAATGACAACAAAGAAGTTTTTACGCAATGTATTATGTTTAACAGCAGTTTCGTTCTCCTAAAAATGGTGGCGGAGCTTGGGGAAGCCAATGAAGAATATACTTGGTCGTGGTGGTTGGCTCGCAGTGAGAGGCGGAGCTTGGAAAATTAATGACCTGGGGATATTGATGCCACTTGAACAGCTGAGATCCCAGTTTAGCAAGATATAGTTAAATTGAACTTTTACAAGGAGGAATTTTTATGGATGTAATACAAGCGTTTCTTGATGGTGTTGCTATAGCAAACTATTTTTTTAACAGGGGCGGTAGCTACCTTGGTACTCATTAATCCAAGATTCTTTTTAATTCTTATCCAAAGGCCATACAAAAAGGTCGCACCTGAACAAATGACAAAACAGGAGAAGAAGATAAATGGGATATTAACCGTTTTAATTGTTGGAATTTGTTTTGTCTATTCGACAGCAAGCGTTTTACACAAAGGGATTACCGGTTTTTGGAATGTATTTTGGACGGGATATATTCAGTGGAGCATATTAAACTTAGGTGATTTTTCTTGTTAGACTTTCTGTTGTTTCAGGGAAAGTATAAAAACAAAATTGTCATCCAGGAACAGAAGGGCACAAGGATTATGAATTTAATAACTGGATGAAACATTTGGCAGTTGTTGAACATTTTCTAGTGATTCCTTTCTTATTTATTCCGGTTATATCGGCAATTCAGGCTTTGTTTATTGGTTTTTTAAGAAGATAAATTAGAATTTGTGAAAGTGTTTTATACTATGATTACATACGAAGTTGATGAAAAGAGATTAAGGTTTTTGGAAAAGAGTTGTATGAAAAGAATGCTAATTCTCTTAAACCAAATAGAATAAGTGGGAGAGAATTAAATATATACTTTCAGAAAAATATTCTGCACAAAATTATGATAATGTAAAGTTCAAAAGAAGTTGTGCATTTAAATTCAATGGAATATTTTCATGAGAATGCAGGTAATATAAATGATATTGTATCCTATACACTTAATGGTGATATTTTTGTTGGTATTGATTTAAAGACAGGATTTTTCATATTGAAAGCGATGATGCACACAAGTCTATTCCGATTTTTGATGATTTGTTTATCACAAGAGGGTTGAGCGTGGATGAACTTCGAAATTTTGTGATTGTAGGTCAATATTTAGAATTAAAAGGTCTATAAATCAATTATGAAAATGTTATAATAGATAAGACAACTCCATAGTCTATAATTTTTATAGATGAAAAAATCAGAGTAAAAAGGCATACTTGAAGGGTTTGTAGATTTGAAAGCTTAAAAATAAATGAACCGCCTGCATAACGCGACATACAAATAGCCAAGATATAACTGGTATTAGATTTCAAATAAGTGATGATGAGAAAGATTAACCGGTCACAAATTCATGACAGGTTCAAAACTTTCAAAACATTCATCGTCAAACCCTTATGCCTTTACAGAGACAAGGTATCGTCATGCTTTCTGCTGTGCTTAAAAGTGATGTGTGCAGTCGAAGTCAGTGTTAAAAATTATGGATAGCTTTGTGAAGATGAGAAACTTTTTGCTTTCTAAAAGGGAAATGTTTGCTCGCTTAGATAGAGTCGAGTTAAAGTAATTGGAGGCCCAAATCAATGAATAATATATCAATAGAAAAATTATATAACCCTGAGTATGATCTACTTTCCGTTTACGATAAAAAAGAATTATTAAATAGATTGCGAATACATATGATTTGGAAGTAATAGGCTTTAAAGAATTTTTCTGTTTTTAATAAGTCCACATATACAGCAGATTTTTCAGCTCAAAAGAAGGTATCGAATTTGTTTTTGTTCCGGGAGGAGTGTTAAGCTTGGAATTGACTTTTAAAAGGTAGAAAGCCTTCTGAAATTTTTGATGAAGAAAAATTTATATGATCTCGCATACTTATTTATAGATGAGGATAGAAGATGACAGTCAGGATTCTATTACAGAGAAGATAAAAGAAAAGCTTGAAGATGATGAATTCATATCAACAATAGAAGACTATCTGAATAATAATTTCAGCAAGGAGGAGATTATTTTTAATACATCCTATGTTAGTCCAAAAGGACTATAGTGAGACCTGTTGGAAGGATATTTTGGATGATGAACTTAAAGAAAACAAAGAATGGCAAAAAATGATTGAAGATGCCGAAAAGAAGGGCATATCTGAAATAACAGTTCATAAGAGTATTTGTCTATATAAAGAAAATGGGAGTTGGCATGGTAAGCTGTATAGAGAAACCACATTTAAGGAGCTTTTTACAGGGTATAACAGATACTGGATTCTCCCTTCCCACTAAAAGAGAGTGGGAATATTTAGAGGTAAGGGCTGTAGAAGCATATTTCCCTGGGGCAATAATATGGATTTTTCCATGAAGTTAAAGCATATAGAGTGGTCGGATAATGATGAAGAGTATACTTTGGAAAAAGAAAATTTTTTTGGAATTTATATAGCAGATGATCCGTATTGCAGAGAGATTGTATATGATGATGGTATATTTTCATATAAAAGGTGGTGATGGAGGTCTAATATATGCGGGGACTTAGGGTCTGTTTGGGGATATTTTCCGGTTTCACCATATTTTGAAAATAAGGATGAAGAGATGGGTGAGAGTATAAATGGGGGTGCTATGACTTTTTAGAAGAGTTATAGGATTGTGAAAAGGTAGGGGAAATTATACTGACAAATGTATTTGTTAAGAAAACAAATAAAACTCAAGAGAAGAAATAAAACTTGCGAAAGACAGAAGAAAAGATTACATAGAAAGGATAAGTGGAAAATGAGGATATTTGATGATATATTGAATGAACAGCTTGAGATATAAAATTCAGAGAAAAGGATCACGAAGATATACAACCGAAATGGATGTTATAAGGGCTATTGTTGATGCCAGAACAGCACAAAAATCTCACACAGAAAGAACTTTC
>BNJT01000130.1_pt1 | contig 87941 bp, 141 predicted proteins | sample 8540491 | NCBI WGS metagenome assembly BNJT01 (sample SAMD00202455, study PRJDB9452) | human saliva metagenome | host: Homo sapiens | reverse complement strand
GAAAATGGATTAAATAATTGAGGTAATTGGCTATCAATATATTATCATAATTGCAATAGAGAGATGCGATGTTTATGTAATACCTATTACTGCTTTAAGACCGTAATGATTTTAGGAAAGATAATAGGCATCTAGGAGATCTGTTAGCACATACACAGGTACAGCTGAAGGTCGAATATGATACAGGTGAATAATCGCCTAAGCACTTTTAACAATCGCCTAAAAAAATATGCTATAATTAGGCGAAACGAAAAAGGAGATAGGCGAATGAGGCTTTTTAATTATGAAAAATCTAGCAAGAAGTAAGTGGGATAGTGAAATTATAAATCTTCTTTCACAAATTCATGAGCACAAAGGAAAACAAGAACTTTTTGATGCGCAAACCTGCTGTTTTAGATAAATTAGTAGAGATTGCTAAAGTTCAAAGCGTAGAGGATTCTAATAGAATAGAGGGAATTGTTACTACATCAGTCAGAATAAAAGAGTTAATGAATCAAAAAACAACTCCTAGAAATAGGGATGAAGAAGAAATTCTTGGATATAGAGATGTACTAAATATGATTCATGAAAGTTATGAATATATTCCAATAAGCAGTAACTATATTTTACAACTTCATAGAGACCTATTTAAGTATAGTGAAAAAGGGAATTGGTGGTAGATATAAAAAAATACGCAGAATTCTATTGTGGAAAAAAAGATAAAGAGGGTAATGCTATTGAAAGGTTTAAGCCATTATCCCCATATGAAACACCAAGTGCAATTGAGCAAATTTGTAATGAATTGAATATAGCTTTTGACAAAAAAAGATGTGGATTCGTTGCTTTTTAATTCCAATTTTTTTATTCATGATTTTTCTTTGTATTCATCCTTTCAATGATGGGAATGGAAGGATGAGTCGTTTGTTAACAACTCTCTTGCTGTACAGACAAGGATATGTAATTGGGAAATATATCAGTTTAGAAAGTATTATAGAAAAAAATAAAGACAGTTACTATATGGCTTTAGAAAGAAGTGGGATAGGCTGGCATGAAAACAAAGAAGATCCTGTGCCATTTATAAAAATATATTCTTAGAACAATATTAGCTGCTTATATTGATTTTTGAAGAAAGGGTTGATTATCTAGACGAAAAAAAGTGCCTACAATCGATCTTGTGAGAAATGCCATTGATAACAAGATAGGTAAATTTACTAAAAAGTGATATGATGGAATTAGTTCCAAGTGTAGGAAAAGGCGACAATCGAAAAATATGCTTAGGAAGTTGACTGAGGAAGGGTATATTGAAAGACATGGCAAAGGAAGAGCAACCTTTTATGTAAAAAAAGCTAAATAATTAGATTTTTGAAGGTGAAATAATGAGTTTATATGATAAATTATTTAATCAAATAAAAGCAACTTTCTACTAATATTACAGAGGAAAAATTATTGTGCATGTCACGAGCAGGGATATGATATTTTAATTAAAAATAAAGAATTTAGGCATTGAGCAGGGGCAGGCATATAATCTACTTTTAAAAGTACCACAACAGTTTAGAGGATGGCTTGTCTAAAGAGTGGATTGCAGATCTCTTAGATTGTATATGCGGGATGGTGTGGCACGCACAAATACATTTGGGGTAATAGAGAGAGAACAGCAACTTTGATTTTTTGATATTATGAGGAACAATATGGATTTTTATACACGATAGAACAAGCAATATACTTTTCAGCCTTCATGATAGTAGGGTGAAAAAAATCAAATATCACAACAAAACTTTTGACATTAAAAAGTTAATAAAAATATATGAATTTGTGGAAGGCGAAGAAAAGATCGTACCCAGGTGAAATATGTTTTTAAAAAAATGTGACATCGACATGTGCGATGTTTTGATATTTAATAAAACTTTGGGTGAAGGTCGTTTTTTTATGGAAAGGCTATTGAATTACAGCAATTTATGGATGAGTACGAAGGCTCGGAGTTTGAAATAATCACAGAAGGCTATTTTGGTAACACAACCACATATACAGGATGGCTTTTGGGAAGACGGGAAACCACCAGTGTCGGCAATTATGTATATTTGGAATAGCGGAGATATGGTGTATCGTGTCGAGAAATAAATTATACGTCTATATCATATGAGTCATGTAGATGGCAATAAACTATTTAGACCTTGCTCGGTTTAAAAAACAATAAGCGAGGCAAAGCAAAAAAATATTATACATCCGGCTATAATAAAGAGAAAAACAAAAATTCTTGAAAAATTAAGGTAAACAGGAATATGATGTTAGTATAAACTAACCTAGAAAAAAATGCCTGGGTTACAAAAAAAGAAAATGAACAATCAAAGGCACTGATTTGATGTATAAAAAACGAACAGGCAAAAGAAAGGGATAGGTGAAATAATGTCCGGATTATCATTAAAAATATCGTTTATTAAAACTGATTCTTAAACTAATAGGATTTAAAAAAACATTTTAATGCAAATGAACGGGATATGATTGCAAAAAGCTCGAAAGAGTATGGATAAAACAAAAATTCCTGTGCTTTCCCATAGTGAAATAAATTATGAAATTAAAGATTTTTATGGAGAGAAAGTTGTTTACATAACTCACAAGGAACAGGCAAAGGAAGTATGTTTGTTTTTAATAGGAGGTGGAATGCTTGAACATCCTCGTCCTGATTCTATTAAAAAGGCTTTGGAAATAGCTGTTGAAAGCGGTCGTGATATGGTAATTCCATATTATCCACTTTGCATAAACCATACAATTGATGAAGTCTTTGACTGGATCTATGCTTTGTATAAGTCAATGCTAAATACTTATAGTGCTTCGAATATCCTTATTACAGGAAGTTCTTCAGGCGCGACACTTGCATTAGGGTCTTGTGTCGCATATAAATGTAATGCATGAGAATATTGAAGTGCCAAAACGAATATATGCATCATCTCCCGGACAGTGTTTTACAGATGAAGAGTTAATCAGGAAAGGGCGCATACTTGATAAAAAGGATATTTTATTAAGTGTATCTTATATGGAAATCATTGATAAAAATCATGACTCATGGGAAAAACTGTTCAGGAATACATGCTTTATCTTGAAAAGGGAGATTATCACGGATTGGAGGAGGTTTATCTTTCTTATGGAAGTGATGAAGTCTTATATGCCGCATATGAACCTATCAAAAACTAAATTAGAAGAGTGTGGTGTAAGGGTGATTTCGGAAATAGGAGAAAAATTTATATCATTGTTATCCATTTTTTTCCGATTGTAAAAAGAATCAAAGACCGGTTGGCAAAAATATGCTTGAATATCACAAAAGGAAATGTTGAAAAACTTGTTTTTTTCTTGCGGGGACAGAAGGACACCCTGATTATGAGTTCGGCAACTGGACGAAGCATTTAGCAATCCTGGACACATGTTATGAACTAAGCGGAACTCTTTGATGAGTTCTTGGATCAGGTGTATCGCGTAGATAAGTAAATTGTATACTTAAAACCTCTTGTATCATATAATACTCAGATATATAATATATTCCGTTGTAATATCAAAGCTAGAATAACTTACTATCAGGAGGAGTTAAATCGTGTACTTAGTAGATTTTTTTAAACGAACGATGCGAAAGTCAAATATTCCAGTATTCATTTATTTGGTGCTTAATATTTTTGTTATCGCCTTAATACTTAGCCTAGTTATAGACAATGGGAATATCCCATTTTGGAAGGCTTTGCTGATAGGTATTGTACTATATTTTGTTTCATTACTCATTGCATTATCACCAGTCGGAGAGTGGATTTTAAGATTACAGACAGGATGTAAGAAAAATCCAAAAACGATGAACAAAGGAACTTTCATAGAACCAATTTTTTTAGAGAAGTTTACGACAAAGCGAGAGCTCAAGACCCATCGATTTCAGATAAGGTTAAGCTTTATATGAACCATGATGAAGCGCCAAACGCTTTTGCAACAGGAAGAAAAGACTATCTGTGTTACCGAGGGCATGCTATATATGCCGGTTGAACAAATTAAGGCAACGCTAGGACATGAATTTGGACATTTGGCACATAAGGATACAGACTTGATTTTGGTTGTAGCTGTCGGAAACCTTATTGTGAGTGCTTTTATCCTAGGATTTAGACTTGCCTTAGAGTGTTTTCATATATCATTTGCATTTTTTTTCAATTTTTTTTTGGTGGAGCAGAAGGGGCGTTTGCATCTTTAATGAACACTATTTATCATTTAATGATGACTGCGGTTGTAATAGGATTCACATGGATTTGGACAAGGATTGGAGTGCTTCTTGTCATGAAATCTAGCCGTGCAAATGAATATGAGGCAGATGAGTTCTCATTTAGGCTTGGCTACGGGAATGAATTATGTGCTCTTTTGAATTCATTTAGTGGTACTAATGCAAATGGACTCTTTGCAAATCTAGTAAGCAGCCATCCCGATAAGAACGATAGGATTGCAAGACTTCAGGAGCTAGGAGCAACTTATAGAGGATAAACAAAAACTCGCCAGGAATATAGATATATTCCTGGCTTTTTTTAGTCCTTAAGTTATAGTATTGAGTATTTATACAGCTAACCTTCTATAGTAAAAAGCTTCTTCCGAGAGAGGTTTTTTTCCGAGAGTAACGGATACCAAGATTGCAATGACAGAACCAACAGCTGCCTGCAGTACATTTCCAGGAACATCTGCGATTGGAGCTGCCCAGTTTCCGGATATGAAACCTTGAGCTACATAGTATCCCGATACAGTCCAAAGAACGGCGAGTACATATGCGAAGAGTTCTGCAAAAGGAATTCCTGCAATCTTAGCTATATGCTTTCCATTTGATGCGCGCTTTGTGAGAAAAATCAAAGAACAATTGGACTATCAAAAACCATCACAATTTTTGATTACAAGCGTCCAAGGAGCCCACACAGCGTAACCTCCATATATGTCAGCTAATCCTGCACCAACACCTCCGGCAAAACATGCATATTTCTTTGGTAAAATTATTGCGGCAAGTAGCACGAATCCGTCTCCAAGGTGAATATATCCCATAGCATTAGGAATCTTGAAAAAAAGTAGTCGCAATCATAACCATAGCAGTCATCATCGCTGTGGTTACGAAAATTAAAAGTATTATCGCTTTTTTTCAGAGCGACTTGAGCCGCTTGTATGCTTATTTATTTCTATCATTATTATTCCCTCCGTACATCCATGCATATTCATTATACAAATCACGTTACTATGACCGATTAGCTATTGTGCATTCTTCCTACAAGTATTATGATAGCAATAAAGTGCAATTATTCAAATGGACAATTTATATACTTTTTTTAGACTACAGATAGGGAAAAATTAGGGCAATAATAAGCATTATTTTTTTGGCTTTGCTGACAAAAAGCAATCGAAATTCATAGGTACAGTTTTTTTAACTATATTAGCCTGAAAAATTTTACAGGGCACAGTTACAACGATAGGATGCCGATGTGAACTGATTATATCATGGGTTATTTTTTTGATTTGAGAAGCTTCGCAGTTTGCAATATAATGTAAGTGTATTGGGTAATTCCGAAGGATGACGAGAAATCGGAAGATAAAGGAATTTTTAGATAGCGATATATATTTAGAACTCATCAAAGAACTGGGAAACGATAATTTTAATAAAGAGCTACAAAGCGTCGAAATAGAACTTGATATTTTGAAGAATCATACTGACATTTTAGCGGATTATTACAAAAGACTGCGTATTCTGGGTGCATAAAAAATATTCAAGGGAAATGAAAAAAATTGTATAAGACGGTCTTTAATTAAATTAGTTTTTGTAATAAGGGGAGTTGCAGGAGAATGTATACAGGGAAAAATAAGCATAGAAAAACAAAAATAATCGATAGTGAACATTATTTCAAAAATAGTTTATTGTCCTGAGATAAAAAAAGCATATGCTATGCGTTTATATTGCTTGGGTTGCCGGATATGACAGGTACTATAAAATCGACGAAGGTGATCTCTCGCTTTACGAAACAAACCGGGACGAGTTTTATGCAAAAGTATGAAAAAAAGAAATCAATGCTAAAAATAACAGAGCGAGTGGTGGGTTCAGCTGCATTAAGAGATTATGATCCTAACTATTTGCCGGATGAAGTACTCAAGACATTGGATGGGTATCCTCCATTTGATGGATATGTTTATAAAGATGGAATACTTTATGCGAGGTAAAGATAGGAGATACGTTTTTCATTATCCCGCCGATTAAGGGTGAAAAGCTTTGATTGATTATATAAAAAAATGAATTAACAAGTATTAGAGGGGTTTGGAATTGAATTCGATCCTCTTTTTATTTCACTGAGCGTTTACTGTCAGAGAGATTTATTTATGTAGATGTCGAGAAACTAAATATTTAATTGGGGAACAAATATTGCTAAATAAGCTATAAGAAATTCCCTACATGTTATTGAACTTTGGGGAACAAAGTGGTATAGTTACAATAGGAAATGTTCCCTCAAGGAGTGAAATAATGGCTATAAATATATAATGAAATACAAGAATTGCTTAGAAGCCGTGCTGATCTTCATGCCAGATTAAATTTGATGCCTTATGATGGCACACCTGAAATTAAAGAACGCGGGGATGGAAAGTATCTTTATATAAGAAAGCGTGTAGCAGGTAAGCTGACATCAACTTATGTAGGAGTATATTCCGAAGAACTTTATAATCTACTTCTTCGCAATGCTAGAGAAACCCGTGAAATAAGAAAGCAACTTAGACATATAGAAAAAGCAACTGGATGCAGCTGGATATTCAGATGATGAACTGTCTGCTGATGTTATAAATAATATTGCGTTTGCAAGAGTGAATATGAAGAATAATATCTACGACCAGGCTGTGCTAGAGGGGGTAGCCACATCTTTTCCTCAAACAGAAGAAATTATAGATAATGGAAAAGTTAGTGGTATGACTGCAACTGATGTACAGAAAATCTTAAATTTAAAGCATGCATGGGAGTTTATTTTTAGATAAAGATGTAATAGCGAGCAAATCCGACTATTATATGCTTAGCTATATTGCAAGACTTGTTAACGAAGGATTTTTTGCAGAAGGGGGTCGGATTCGAGGTATTCCTGTGACGATAGGCGGATCATCATATATCCCACCAATACCTAATGAGATAGATATTAAAGACGAAATAACAGAAATCATTGATGATGATGCAGATGCAATTGATATCGCAATTAAGTTATGTCTTTATTGCATGAAGACGCAAATTTTCCTTGATGGAAATAAGAGAGCATCTGTTATTTTTTTGCTAATCACTATTTAATATCTCACGGAGGAGGATTTTTAGTTATTCCAGAAAAAAAGAAGTTCCGGAATTTAAAAAAATTTGCTTGTAAAAGTATTATGAGGGAGAGGATATATCCATTATTTCTGATTTTATGAAAAAAAGAATTGTTGGAAAAACTATGTAGTTATAAAGATGGAATACTTTAGGCAAGAATAAAGACAGGAAATACATTTTTCAGTATCCCGCCAATTAAGGGTAAAAAGCTTTTAATTAATTACTGAGGATATTGAGCTGCTAAAGAAAAAAATTATGAGGGAATAGGCATTATGGCGATAGATGGAGTGAAAATTATAGATAGCGATACAGCTTGTGACATTTATAATTATGTTACAGAAAGTTATAAGGACGGACTAAGTGCAGATAAAATCATAGAGGAAAATTTTAGCGGATGAAAAGGATTATTGCATAGATGATTTTTTTATTCCGAGATTTATTGGACGGCGCTTGCATATTCTCTATGGAAGATAGGGCATTTACCGGGTGGCATAAAAAAAGAAAGCCTTGGAAATCATAGAAAAAAAGGAGCAAATGAATTCTGGATCGAAATAGATGGGAAAGGCCTTAAAAGCAAAGACAAAAGAACCTGGATAAATTAGCAGTACAATTAGAAACCGAAAAATCCTAAGCCAATCAAGGTACCAAAAGTCAAAGATTATAAGAAAAGCCGTACTTTAAAACAGGAGATGTTCTTGCGATAAAATTTGATGATGAGTATGGCGTTTGCTTTGTATCTTCTGTAGATGAAGGTCCGAGAAAATTAGAATATAATTTGGCTTGCACTCGTTTACTGCAAAAAGAGAAAACCAAGCATCGACGATTTCCTAAGCAGCAAAAATTGCTTGTGGCAAGCAGAATACATCCTACTGCCTGAAGACGGATTGTTGGTTTAACCATAAAGATTTAGGGCAGCTCATAGATAGATTTGAGAAAAATAGGGCGAGTGGAATTGGAAGATTATGTTTTAGGAACTCTCACTCCTGCTTCAACACTGGATGACATATATAATCAAATTACTCTTAACAAAAAGACTTGGAACCTCAAATTTAAAGATACGCGTGAACTCATAAAAGCTTTTGAGACTGACGAAAGGACCGTAGTTAATGACAGATAAACCTACATACATACTCTTTGATGATGTACTTAGAGATTATAGCTTAAGAAAATACTTTGATATATGCATCAAAGATATACAAGAAGGAAATGCTCACAAGTCGCGCACGAGAGCAAAAGCAGGCTACCCTTCATGGCCATGCTTTAGAGTAGAAGGCAAAGAAATTCTAGTATCAGCGGTTCTCGAATACTACCTATATGACCTTCATTGCAATGGTTTCGTAAGTGAAAGTGCAGAAGCCTTCACGGACAAGATGAGAGCAATATGTGGCTGGCAATGGGATGTTGAAAGAGTGCTTAGAAAGTGGATAGAGAGAGTCGTAATAAACCCATTTTTCTATGATGCAAGCGACAGTGAATATGAACATAAGTGGGTGCTAAAGCCAGAGGAACCAGGATATACTTTGTCTGAGGAGCAACTCAAATTTGCATGTTTTATTGCAGTGTGTTTCACTAAATATGGAGCAAGCTTTGATAAGAGTTTTACTAAAGAAATCTTTGATTTAGTCACTGCACTTGGAAGTAAACTTCCGGCGCAGATAAAGAAAAAAACAGCAGTGGAGCTTTGCCTAAAGAAATCGCAGAGTGCAAGACAAAGGATTTTTCTTGCACTGCTAATGACGCCTTTGCCACAATTAAAAATATCGGTAAAAAAATGAATCTGAGGAAAGCTATAGTAAAATCCTAGATTACCTTTGCAATTTGCTGGAGTTTGGATTTTCGCATAGCTATTCTATAGAATTCAAAGGGCAAAATAAGATATACCTTCCTATCAAAAAGCTACCTAAGAAGGGGGTAAACCAGCTCTTCGCTAACGCTATTTCTTACCCTAAGCTTCATGATAAAATTGAGCGATACGCAAAGGCTAGCGATGAAAGAGTTTGAGTGGTACCTGAACCTTGATGGCGAATACTCTGCGATGCCGGGAAGCTTTGCGGTATTTGCATTAGGACTGCATGATGAAAAATATCACAAGCTTGCATGCGATTATTTATCCCTTTGTGACGGGGAACATCAAAGCATTCAGGGTGAATTTGTTCTCGCCTACATAGAAAAAAATTCGGATTCACGGAAAAAGGGCCTTGAAATGTACAAGCTATGCAAGGCTAACATACAGGAGCTTCCAAAAGAAACTGATAGCACTATATAATAAATTTAGGAGCTCAGAAGTAAGGTGAAAAGTTTGCTAAATGACGACAATGTAATTGGATGTTTATATGTACCTATAACGTTGATTCTCTTGCTAGGAATTATGATTTATTTTCATAGGAAAAAAATCATTTAAATATGTATATATGTTTAACATATTCCTATATCTAATAGCAATAGTTACATATTTCATCATAATAGCTCAGCCGATCGGGCTGGGATATGAAAGCCCGATAATTACAGCTGTCAAGTTTATTTGGCTGATATCAATATTTGGTGCCTATGTATTATCAATATCGTCGATAGGTGTTTTTGTTGTTGAACAGGCGCAGAGGCATATGTGGGCTAAGGTAGTGCTAGGGACTTGCTGGCCTAGCAGCAGTTATCGGTGTCATAGTTGCTGCAGGATACGCTGTATTGATTATCAAAGTGATAGGTACGTTCTAATATAGTTTAGAGGTTATTATAAACAAAGTCAGTATAGATTGATATAAATTTCAATGAAATGTTTTAGTAAATGTTCGAGGGAGCTTAGCTTATGAATACCATCACAAAAGAGATAATATTAGAGAGACTTAATCGTTTTAAGAACATAGTAGACGAATTAGGTGGAACTACAAGCAAAATAGTATGCAAGGAAGCTGCAACAGAAAAAAAGAAATACTAGAACTTGAAAAGGAATTAGGGGCATAAGCTACCAGAAGATTTCTGGTGGGTACTTCTAATGTATCGTCGCATTTAGAATTTTTTTCTGGAATCTCTATCGTGAAGACGAAGAACTTTTAGAGTTGCCAAAAAGAGTTAGTGGAAATTTTTTTCGGGCAATTTGTACTTCGGAATTGATACTATCCTTAGCTGTGAAGAAAGCAGAAAGGGATGGATCGATATTTGTTATCCTGATTACAATAATCCATATGACAAAAATCTTTCATAATAAATTAGCTTTCCAAAAAAAGTAAGTAATGGCGATTTATTTGCTATTGATTTGGAAGAAGGAAGCTATGGAAGAATCGTGTATTTAAGCCATGACGGAAGCGATATGCATGGTTATGTAATGGCAAACACATTCCAAGAGTTTTTGGATGAATACACCAAAATCGGGTGCGTCGGTGGTGAGGATTGGCAGTGGGAAGCTTTTACAAACAATCGTGCAACTCCAATAGATGGTAGCTGCGAAAAATGCAAAAGAAATGGCTTGAAATACTGTTTAAAATGTAACTAAATCTTAGGGGGAACAGGTAAGATCATGATTACAGGTGTTGATTACATCTTATATACTGATAAAAAGTCAGGATGCTCTTATAGAAAAAAATAAAAAGAAACTATCCCGTTTTGGGAAAAATCCATACTTCGTTATTGATAATGAAGATGAAACAACAGATGTTTATATTTCCCGAGATGAGGAGATGTTTCAGCTAATGGAGGAAAAAAAGGCTTTTATGCAGATGAACTTTCTGGAGAAGGTCCGTTTTTACTAATAATTAATAAGCAATATTCATCAAAGCTAAATAGGATAACGCTAGTGCTAGCCGAAGAAGTTGATGAATCCAAATTTTTCCAAGCAAGTATTAGGGCTTTATCAAATCTATTTTGTAGAAAAATCATAACAAACCAATATAATATTATATATAGAACGAAATTAGGTAAGGAAATGAATGGAAAAAGATTTTTGTAAAACTGTGTTTTTGAAGAAAAAGAAAAATAGTTTAAAACAATACTTTGATGACAGCTACAAAACAGATGTTGGAAAAAGAATAAATACACTGATAGAGAGCGGAGCAAACAAAGAAGAACTGTACGAACTCATTAACCTGATCTTGAAGGAAACTTATTATACTATACTCCTTGCTTTTAGATGGGGAAGCATCATTAGGAGGAAGGCAACTTATCTATGAACTACTTAATCAGGACGGGAATGTTATCAATCAATGTGGAGAGATTGAAGCAGAAGCATATAAGTACTTTGTGGAAGAATAGAGTCTATAATTACAAGTTTTGAGGTAAAAATGATTACTGAATGGGTAGAGAAAAAAAGCGAAAACGTAATTGCAAAGTGCATTTTGGGGAGTGACAGCATCAAAATGAAAGACTGCATAGTTGCCCCCGTTCATATGATTTCAGATGATATTCACGATAATCAGGAGCTTGATTTTTTTATGTTGAAACCAAATACGATGTCTATCTTCTTCGCATTATAAATAAGGAAGATAGCCGCGGGATCATCTGCCCGGCAAAAACGAGATGGAATTATATATATCATAAGCAATTTGCCAGTTAGCAGGGGAAATATTAACAAACAGATTGAAAGAGCGTTAAACAGTGCAGAAAAAAATATGGATTTCGAATTTGAAGAATTCTAAATTTGAGGTTGAATTTGATATCGAGTGAGATGTGTTAAGTAAAAAGCAATGATGTGAAATATTGCTACTTACTGCTTTTTTTGTTTTAAGATTTAAGTGATTCATTGGATTATAATAAAATAATATAGGGAGGAAAAATATGGGTACATGGAGCGCAAGCATTTTTGGTAATGATACATCTCTTGATATCAAAGATGAATTTTTTTGAAAAGGTATAACCTGGGAGAAGAGCCTGAGGATATAAAGAAAGACCTGCTTTTAGATATAGATGATGAAGATAGATTTAACGTGATGTTTGCTCTTGCGCAATGTATGTGGGAAGTAGGGCAATTAGATGAGTCGTTTTTTTATCTGATATAGAGAAGGTCATAGAGAGCAAAGAGGATTTGGCTGTTCTTGAAGAACTTGGTGCTGATAAGTCATTCATCAAACAGAGAACCGCGCACTTAGAGAAATTCCTTAAAAAAATTAGTGTTAAAAAAAGAAAAAAACCGAAAAAAAGAGGGTTGCTCCACCAATTCCTGTGGAAAGTAAATACAGAAATGGTGCGGTAATGGTGTTTCAATACGAGGATGGAAGGTATGGAGCATTAATCGCTGTAGATAGCAAATTGTACGACAAGGAAACATTCTATTCCTATGTGCAAACAGATATTAAAATGTCAAGAAAGCCAAGCATTGACGATGTGCGAAAGGCGAGGATTATCGACCCAAGCTTTCATAGTAAGGAATATAATTCATTTCGTGATCCAGCCTACTATTATTCTTTTTGTGTACTGCATTTCGGGCTATTTAAAGAGTACGGGAACAAAAAAATTCGAAAAAGTACAACGATTCTTTTTTTGAAATTATCGGATATTTATCTGATTGGGGTGATTGCTGCAGCGGAACCTTTGATTGTTTCGATTATTATAGACAAAAAGACGAGTGACGAATTTAAAATAACTGCCCAAGAAGAGCTCACCAAAAGGTTTAACGAAAATCCTAATGTACGCACAAAGATGACAGTCGACAAAATTGATAAGGAATTTAGCTGTAGAATATAAACCAAAAAGACTGTGAGATAAATCAAATCTCACAGTCTTTTTGTCTTATTCTAAATTTTAAAAAGGAAGCCTAGCTAAATGCAATTAGTTAAATCTTTTGTATCTATATATAGCAAGTCCTAGTGTTGCAAATGATGTAAAAGAAAAAGAACTAGGCTTGCTGCTGAGGTTCCGTCATATGTATTAGGGTGATAAGTGAGCCTTTGCAGCTGTTTTGGCTGGTGCTGACGGATTTGTTGGACCAGTAGGATTTGCAGGATTTACTATTGTATTTGGTGAAGTAACCTTAACCTTAGTCGTTACAGATATTGTTTTTTTCCATCTGCTAGTGTATAAGTGTAGGTAACATGGTATGTACCAGCAACAGCAGTATTTACGTCTGATGTGACAGTCAAATCAGTATAAGCAATTGGGCTATTATCTACTGGATTTACTGCAGAAATCAGATTCTGCTCAGCATCAAAATTGTCCCCAACATTTAGGCTTACCTCTTCAGGTGCTTCTAGAACTTTGATGATCTGTGCGTAGAAATTCATGTTGTAGTCTGAAACGCTTACAGCATTTCCGCTTTCGTCTGTTAGCCTCAAAACACCATTAGTATAGTAAGCATATATTGGTAAAAAGTGTGTTATCAGCTCTTACTAAGGTAGTATATCCGTTGTTGTGAATTGCATTAAAGATATCAAGTGTAGAAATTGAGTAAGCCGAGTTGCTGGTCAATACTCCGTCGGCAGGAGAATTCTCATAAGTGCTTAGCACCTGCATTAGGAAGTTATTGAACTTAGTGTTGCTTGATGTTGCATTAGGCATTAGGGTTCTGAACCTTATTTTCAGCAACTGTGTATGAGCCATCACTGTTTCTATAAGTAGCTAAAATCTTAGTGTCGAGAACCGAAGAAACTAATTCGTTTCGGGTGATTCCTTTAAGAATGATTGTAGCAGTTTTGTAAACTCCGCCGGATGTGTTTCCAAATTGGAAGGAATATGTATCCTTAGCACCCTGTTTTTGGTGTAACTTTTAGAGGAACATTATATTTAACCACTTCATTTGGCTGAAGATTTCCTGAAACATTTATACGAACTAGGTCATTCCAGCTATAACCAGCTGGAAGTCCGCTAGCTAGAACACTTGCACGAGTAACAGTTGTTAAACCACTGGTAGTATTATTTAGCTGATACTCTATGTTTAAATCAGATCTTGTAGATGCATCAAATACATCATTACCCTGAACTCTTGCAGCATCGACTGACCATTCATCTGGATAGTTAGTTGCTGTAGGAACTCTTCCCTTGTTATCTAATCTAAGTGAAACATTTGCTGCACTAGTAGCAGAATTTGTGTTTGTAATATTAGCATGAAGCACGATATCTGTCGAATTAACATCTATTAGATCTCCTGCATTAGCTACAGTACTATATATGTAAGTGGAAGCAGGGATTGTTCCATAAGGCTGGTCTGTTGCCTTGCTAGAATTGCTTGTAACACCATTTAGGTTCGCACTTATATACCCATCTATGTTGATGCCGCCACTAGTCTGTGATGTTTGACCAGACTGATTTAGCTCGTTTTGATAGATTGGTTTGATTGTCTGCGATGTAGCTTGAACTGTTATACTTGAAGCAAACATAGCTAGTAAAAAGACTGCATGTCGTTAGACAAGCCAAGAATTTTTTCTTCATAATCCCCTCCTGTAGATAATACTGCAACACAACATTGCAGAATAAGATACATTGAATATTTATAGTTTAATTATTATACTCAAATAAATAGCATTTTTAAAAACTAAAATTGGTAGGTCATGATATGTACCCTCTTTACTGGACACCCAGTAAGGAGGGTATTTTTATGCGTTACAGTCATGAGTATAAGTTAGAGTGTATCGAGCTATATAGACAAGGAATCTGGCCTGAAACGCCAGAAAGGATAAAAAAACGGCAAGATTTCGTAAAATGATTCGATACTGGGTTCGTATCGAAGAACAAAAATGGACCAGACGCTTTAAAGCACTTAGGTAGTAACAAAGTGTGGACCCCTGAAGCGAAATATGAATTAGTTGCTAAAGTATTAGCAGGACAATCCAACAAGTCAGTTGCTATTTCTGCGGGTATCAGCGATGGAATGCTATATACATGGGTTCGCAAATACAAAGAATTGGGTTACAATGGTCTTGTGAATAAACAGAAAGGTCGCAAGAGCAATAACCCTGATATGAAAAAAAGAAAACGATTGAGCCCAAGCCTTTAACTGAATCAGAACGCGAAGAGTTAATCAGACTAAGAGCAGAAATTGCGGCAATGAAAGCTGAGATTGAAGTAGTAAAAAAAGGATCGCCTTGAGACAAGAAAGATGGGCTGCGCAACTCAAGGCGAAAAAAAGCAGCAATCATCAAAGCGCTCAGAGAAGAAGGATACCAATTAAAAATACCTACTAAAAGGTTTAAATATGCCTAAATCAACTTACTACTACGAAATCAGTAAAGTTGATACTGTAGGCTTTAGAAATGCTGAACTCACTGAAGAAATCAAGAAAAATATTTAATCAGCATAAAAGGTAGATATGGTGTGAGAAGAGTGTATAGAGAACTCTTAAGGCGTGGAAATGTTGTTAATCACAAAAGAGTACAACGCATCATGCATTCCCTTGGATTGCAAGGCAAAAGGCCTAAAGAGAAATATCATTCATTCAAGGGCGAAGTAGGTAAAGTAGCACCAAACATAATAGATAGGGACTTTACTGCAAAAGCACCACTTCAGAAGTGGACAACTGATGTATCTCAGTTTAACTTTTCATGGGGAAAGTGTTATCTTTCTCCGATAATTGACATGTACACAAACGAAGTTATTTCATATGATTTATCGATGAGTCCAAACCTAAATCAAATCAAGAGAATGTTAGAGATGGCATTTAAAAAGTTCAAATCACTTACAGGATTAATATTTCATTCAGATCAAGGATGGCAATATCAACATAATTACTATCGTCAAGAACTAAAAAACAGAGGAATTATCCAATCAATGTCTAGGCGTGGCAATTGCATAGATAATTGCATTATGGAAACATTCTTTGGACGTCTAAAGAATGAAATGTACTACGGCTACGAGAAAGAATATGAATCATTTGAGAGCTTTTCAAAAAGCACTAGATGAATACATAAGTTATTACAACAATGAAAGAATACAACGAAAAACAAAATGGATGCCACCTGTAAAGTACAGGATAACATCCATGTGTTCCGCTTAGTTCATAACATGTGTCCAGGATTCTGGGTACATATCATCAATAGGTTATTTTTTTATGATCTATATAAATTAATATTATAATAGTTGTTACTTTTGATGTAAGCTTGTGGTAAACTATAGCTAGTCCGTAGGATTAGAGTTTATAATTTAAGGAGAAAATCAAATGAAAAAAATAGTTTTGTGTATGCTATCACTGCTAATGGTGTTTACAGTAGTAGGATGTAAGCAGGATGAGAAGACAGATGAAACCACAAATGTTAAGCCAAACAAAGAGGTAGAGAAAGAGGACGAAGGAAAAAAAGCGAAGTGACCGCTGATAACTTCATGTCTTTCCCAGAGACAAAGGCAAAGAGCTTCAAGTATAAGATAACAAACAGTTCAAAAGGAGAAGGTTGCATTATCGAAAAATGCACTTCTAAAGACAATGTAATTAGAGTACCAGATAAGATTGAAGGAAAGCCGGTAATCGCGATTGATAAATTTGCACTATCAAAGCTAGATAACTGTGAAGCAGTTATACTACCAGATACTGTTCAGTGGATAGATGAGGGTGCAATCAGTGGCAATGAAAACCTAAAAATACCTATACCTTGGCAAGGGACTAAAGGATGTAGGGATTAAGGCTTTGTCAGACAATCGAGTTCTAGAATCAGTTGAATTTCCAGATGGCGTAGAGAGATTAGGCTCAGAAGTTTTAACACAATGCTATGCGATAAAGAAGGTAGTTATTCCTGCAAGCGTTACTGATGTTACAACTTCATTCATGGATTCACTTCCAAAAAAACTTCAGGAGTTGAAATCTACGCACCTAAGGGTTCAGAAGCTGAAAAAAAGCAGCACTTAATGCTAATCTTAAGGTTGTAAACTAAAAGAAAATAACAAGAAGATGATGAAGGCGTGGGTTATATTAAGAAGCCCGCGCCTATTTATTTTAGAAATGGAAAGCGTCATAAGATATAAGATAAAGAGAAATATAAACTTGTAATCAGTTCATTTTTGCAGAAAAATATATGTTATAATTATGTACCAAATAGTGTATAATGCACAAATGCAAATATGAGAGGGAAAAATCATATGAATCCATTTTTACTTGTAGCATTAAAAGCTTTTAACCGGCTTCTTTGCAATGGTTATAATCATAAATATATCAGGCAAAGGAAACCTAGCACCAACCTCTGCGAGCGATCAAGCCGTAAATTTTTGTACTAGGTGGAATCATAGGGTGGTGTACTTTACAATAACAATGTTAAGATACTTACATTTGTTGCGATACTCTGTATCTGGTGTGCTCTTGTACTAGCCCTAAAAATGGGTGAAGAAGCATAATGTAACGGCAAAAGCATATTATAGATGGTAAGGCACTAATTATCATAGATGACGGCGAAATAGATGTAGATAACTGCAGAAAGTTAGGACTATCAGCTCACGACGTAGCGTTTAAGCTTCGTACAAATGGCATCAATTCATCAAAAGAATGTAAAGAGAGCCGTAATCGAACAAAACGGACAGCTAATTGTAATACAGGAAGGAGAAGAAAATCCTAAGTTCCCAGTTATAACAGATGGGCAGGTACATTCAGACATACTCGAAATGATTGGTAAGAATGAAGAGTGGCTTATCGAAGAGCTGAAAAAGCAGGGCGTAGATAAACAGAGTAAGGTATTCCTAGGAGAATATGTGGATAATACCTTGATATTAACAACATATAAATAGAGGTTTCGATGGGATATATACTTTCAATTAAATTAGCTATGCTGTTTTTTCCGGCTTTGGCATTTGTGATTACGCTTCCGTACATGATTGCAAATTATCGCAAATATGGTTCGGTGAACAAGCTGAGGACATTAATTGTATACTCTTTTGCTTTATACTTACTGACAGTATACCTGCTAGTAATTTTACCACTGCCTAATCGAGAGAGCATACATTCAAGATATACGGACATGTTAAACCTTGTTCCATTTGCCTTTGTTATAGACTTTATCAAAAAGTAGTCCGTTTGCATTATCAAATCCAGCAAGCTGGATTATGGCGCTAAGCATCCATCATTTTTATGTGCCAGCATTTAATGTTTTGATGCTAATTCCATTTGGAATTTATAGCGCTACTACTTCAAATGTAGCTTTAAGAAGACCATGTTTTTAACAGCTCTTCTTAGCCTATTCTTTGAATTAACACAGCTATCGGGACTATATTTCATATACTCAGGGCCATATAGACTAGGTGATATAGACGATATAATTCAGAATACGACGGGTGGATGCCTTGGATATCTAATCGGATGGTTTGCAGTAAAGATCCTTCCTTCAAGAGATAGAATCGATGAGAAATCCCTAGAGCTAGGGACACGCGTTTCAGGAATCAGAGTTTTACTATCGCTTATAATAGATATTTTGATTGTATTTATACCATATTCTCTATCAAAGACAGAGATTCCTTTGTGGCCATTTATTGGCGGATACTTTGCTTTGATTCCACTGCTAAATGGTAAGACCTTTGGTAGTGCTTTGCTTAGGTTTAAGATAGAATTTAATGGTATAAAAGTGGGCTCGCACTATTTTTTTAGAGGAGTCCTACTAGCTGTATATTTTGCTTTGATTCCTCAGGGGCTACTATACCTTACGAAATGAGTTTAATAAGCATGCAGATGATCTGCTATATTTGTGTCTACTTGTAATTACCTTACTTGTTCTACTACTATATGCATTGATTACAATTGCATGCGTGTTGCTTAGCAAGCGTTTAATATTTGATCGTCTAGTAGGTACTAAATACAGAAGCACAATAAAAATTGATAATTAGTATACTCAAGTACAGCCCGCCAAAAGAGGTGGCAGATAAGAAAATGGAGGTAGAAATGTTATTTGTATATTATCCAAGATGTTCAACATGCCAGAAAGCCAAGAAATGGCTAGATGAAAATAATCTCAAATACACAGAGCGTCACATCGTAGAAGATAACCCAACTTATGAAGATCTAAAGGATTGGTATTCTAGAAGTGGATTGCCACTAAAGAAGTTCTTCAACACTAGCGGACTTCTATATAAGGACATGAAGCTAAAGGATAAGCTTCCAGCAATGTCTGAAGATGAGCAGCTAAAGCTTCTAGCAAGCAATGGAATGCTAGTAAAGCGTCCAGTTGTAGTAGATGGTGATACTGTGCTACTAGGCTTTAAGGAAGCAGAGTGGGCAGAGAAGCTGAGGTAATAGAATATAGACCTTAATTGTTGAATTATCCCTTGAAATATGGCATATTTTAAGGGATATAACTTTTTGAAAAAGGCTGGTAGTAAGCAAAATGAAAAAACAAGTATCAGAATCTATACCTTGTGGCATTCTCCTTGCCCTTTCTGGTGGATGTATGGATGCATATTCTTACCTATTCAGGGGGCAGGTTTTTTTCGAAATGCGCAGACGGGCAACATGCTTTTGATGGGTGTAAATATAGCTGGGGGAAATTTTGCGGTAGCATCAAAGTACTTTTGGCCAGTTTTATTCTTTGCAATCGGAATAATTGTATCTGATGTAATCAATACGAGGAAGAAATATAAGATGGTTCACTGGCGTCAAATCTCGGTTTTGCTAGAAGCGATTATTCTTACTGCAGTTGTATTTTTTTGCCAGAGTCAGCTAATGACCTCGCAAACTCCCTGCTATCCTTTGCCTGCGGTATTCAGGTGCAAAGCTTTAGAGCAATACATGGAAACAGCATTACGACTACAATGTGTATTGGAAACTTTAGGAGCGGAACAGCAAATCTTGACCGTTTTATTGTGACCAAAGAAAAAAATCGTACCTTAGAAAATCACTACTCTATTATGGAATAATAGTATCTTTCATAGTTGGTGCGATAATCGAAAGCTTTTTGATTCCTATACTCGGCACATATGCAATACTCTTTTCGACAGTGCTTTTTAATCATTACGCTAGTAATAATGTTCTACGAGGGAACAGAAGAACATTGCTAATTTGGGCTCATAATGAGATATAGAAACTTTTTTTAAGATGGTGCTAGCATAAAACACCATCTTTTTTTATTGAATTTCCTATAATTATTCGCTTCAATGAATATCTAAAAAGAGACTATTTTACACCTATTTCTTCATTGTAAAAAAATAGTAAAAAAATATTGATAAATTGTGTGCGAACATATATAATTAGCGTGAATAACAAAAAGTGACAATTTTTGTTTTTAGAATGAGTAAACTTTGTTTACAATACGGTTATTATGAAAGGAATACGAGGAGAGGTGTTATGATTAGCATTTTTCAAAAAGCCTTAGAAAGCCAGTAGGAGCAGTTATACTTATGCTATCAATTGTTCTGATTCCAGTTTTTTTCAGGTTTATCAATTCAGGCGGATGCTGCAGAAATATACCAGGCTTATACAAAGTCAGGTGAGTATCCAGCAAGTGACCATCTAAAGAACCCAATCTATGTTAGACCACAGGGCTCAAACGATAAAGGTGATGTAGCGTACTGCTTCAATGACCACAGAGCATTCCCAGAGAGTTCAAGCTCCCCAAGAAAGACTCTTTACACTAAGGAGCTAGGTACGGCAGCTAACTTTACAGAACTTGCTGATACTGAGAGAGTTACGGGCGAAAATCTCTATAATGCTTTGATAAGAGTCATCTACGATGGTTATCCCAAGCAATAACTCAGGTATCAAAGAAAGATACGGCTTAACGGATGGACAGTTTAGACAGATAACTCAGTATGCTGTTTGGTACTATACTGACACATTCAATATGCCTAATAGAGATACAAGTGGAAACAACTTTACACAGAATGAGAAGGACGCATTTAATGATCTAGTAAATAGCACAACAGCTATTCCGGCAGGAACACAGCTAGACATCTATAGATCTCAAGATAATGCATACCAGAATTTACTGAGTGGACATTTCCAGGCTGCGCCAACTCCACAGCCAACAACTAAGGAAGTTGAATTTAGCAAGGTTAAGGCAGGTGGAACTGAGCTAGCAGGTGCACAGATTCAAATTTTCAAGGGTACTCAGAAGGTGGATGAGTGGACAAGCACTACGACAAGCAAAAAAATCATGCTTGAGCCAGGTCAGTACAGATTCCATGAGGAAGCTGCACCAGCAGGATTCCTTGCAGTAACAGACTTTACATTCACAGTAAATACAGATGGAACAGTAACACTAAGAACAATCGCCCAGGGCGAAACTGTAGTTGCAGTAAATGGAAAAATCACAGTAACTGATAATGCTAGACCAGCACCTACACCAACATCAAAGCAGATAGAATTCAGCAAGATTAAACTTGGTGGAACTGAGCTTGCAGGTGCACATATTCAAATCTTCAATGGAACTCAGAAGATTGAGGAGTGGGTAAGCGGAACAACAAGCCATATGGTTATGCTTGAGCCAGGTCAGTACAGATTCCATGAGGAAGCTGCACCAGAAGGATTCCTAACAGTAACAGACTTTACATTCACAGTAAATGCAGATGGAACAGTAACACTAGGAACAATCGCTCAGGGCGAAACCGTAGTTGCAGCAAATGGTAAAAATCACAGTAACTGACAATGCAAAGCCAGCGCCACAGACAGAACCAAAGAAACCAACACCAAAGAAGCCAAAGACTCCAAATACGGGAGATCAGAGCAATGCGTCAAATTATGCAAGCCTAATTCTAACATCAGGAATGCTAATGATGCTTATGGCGTATAGACGTAAAGCAGTCAAAAATAGGATATAAGGTAACCAAATATTGACAAAAAGCTGGGTATATTTGCCCAGCTTTTTGATATAATAAATCAAGCGTATTTTTATAAAAAAACCAGGTGAGAAAGAAAAATGTTAAAAAGAAATCAAAAGCCTATTGGTATGAACTGAAAACTGAATATGAGAACAGATATGGGGAAGAAATTTCTAAGAGATTATGATAAATCAAATGAATATCTAGAGAAAATGCGAAGCTATCTACTAGCAAAGCAGGAAGCATTCCCATCAAATGTTGACATCATATGCACTCTTGCATCCGTTAATCTTGAGCTGAGACACGGTGACGAAGCATATGTGGAGCTATTAGAGAATTTCTTGCGTGATTTTGACAATACTTTAGATTCTAAAGATAAAGCGAGAATCTATACGAATATCGCTTTTGTTGAAGATTATTCTAGTAAGGCTCTTGAGTATTTGGACAAAGGCTAAGGAGCTGAAACTCTCCATTTGTTGAGACATATAAGGCGCTTGGACTTTACAATTTCTCAGAGTATGAATATTCTAGGAACCTTGAAAAATCTTGAGCTTAGTCGTGAGTTTTTTGAGATAGCTAAGAACCTAGATGATAGCTACGAGAGCGTGCTTGATTATGCAGTTACCCTTTATGAGCTTAAGCAGTATGAGAAAGCCAAAGAGACATTCTTGGAGCTATAAAAACTTATCCAGATAGAATGTGGCTAAAGCTTTGCTTGGCATACTGCGAGGTATACCTTGGAAATAAGGAAGAAGCAATGCACTATCTGAAACAGATAAAGCTAGATAGTGATGATGACTATAATTTGAATACAGATGATATTGCAGATTTTCAAATCTTTGATGCCTACTATGTCCTTGAAGAGTACGATAAGTTTCTAGAGTACTGTGATGAAGATGTAGACGAAAAATTACTACGTAATAGACTGTGATTACTTGTTCTATACATTATGGATAAAGGGCAAGCTTGAGCGCTTCAAAAAAAGCTCGAAGAAAAATAATCGCGCTTATTTAGAGCAGGCACTCAAGGAATCCTTTGAAGATGAATATGACAGCGAGGAAGAAAAAGAAGGAGACCATCGAAAGCTGGGAAGAGGACCTGAAAAAGTTCAATGAAATGATAAGGCTCATCAAGGCAGGTGCACCAAGACCGGAGGTGAGGCTAAAGCTATACCCTGAGTACTCTTGCTTTTATGGTGGATTGCGTTAGGCACAGATTTTGATAGAAAATAGGAGCAAAATATGATATTAGAAACAGAAAGATTAATCCTTCGTCCCTTTAGTTGAGGCTGATGCAGAGAGCATATTTGAATATGCAAAGGATCCCGATGTTGGTCCTGTGGCAGGCTGGCCGGCGCATCAAAGCGTGCAGGAGAGCAGAGATGTCATCAGAGAAGTTTTTGAGTGGTCCTCAGTGCTATGGGATTTGCCTTAAGGATGATAATAAGGCGATAGGGGCAGTTGAGCTGATTTTAAAAGAGCATACTGCTTTTGACGGATAGAGATGATGAGTGCGAGCTGGGATACTGGATTGGCAAAGCCGTTTTTGGGGTAATGGTTATATGCCTGAGGCAGCAAAGCGACTTACTCAGTATGGATTTGAGGAGCTTGGCATGAAAAAAAGATTTGGTGCTCTTATTTTGATGGCAACGAAAAAAATCAAAGAGAGTTCAAGAAAAAAATGTGGATTTGTATATAACAAAACTAGAGAAAAGCTTGAGGTTCCTCTGTTGAATGAGGTTAGAACAAGCCATACAAACCTGCTTACAAAGGAAGACTGGCAGGAACAACATATGTAGATTAGAGCTATAGTGCACAAAATATATAGAAACAAAAAGGCACAGCCACAGGATAAATTAATATCTAAGGCTGTGCTTTTTCTATATGATTTTATAAGTGTTTGGTATTAGGCTATATATTATTTTACAGCTGCAAAGCCGTTTTCTAGATCTGCTAGAATGTCGTCGATGTGCTCTGTTCCTATTGAAAGTCTAACAGTTCCATCCTTGATTCCCTGAGCCTCAAGGGTTTCCTTTGAAAGCTGAGAATGTGTTGTTGTAGCAGGATGAATAACTCAGAGATTTTTAGGTCAGCTACATTTGCAAGTAGTGAGAAAAATCTTTAGATTATCGATGAACTTAAATGCCGCGTCCTTGCCGCCTTTGATATCAAAATGTGAATATCGAACCACCACCATTTGGGAAATATTTTTTGTATAGGGCATTTTGCGGATGGTTATCTAGCGATGGGTGGTTTACCTTTTTCGACGAGAGGATGCTTTGATAGATACTCTACAACCTTCTTTGCGTTATCCTTGTGTCTGTCTAGTCTTAGGGATAGAGTTTCAACTCCTTGAAGAAGCAAGAATGCGTTTATAGGTGAGATTGTAGCACCTGTATCTCTCAAAAGAACCGCGCGTATATATGTGATGAAGGCAGCAGGGCCAGCAGCATCTGTAAATGAAATTCCGTGATAGCTTGGGTTAGGTTCAGAAACGGAAGCGAATTTACCGCTCTTCTTCCAGTCGAATTTTCCGCTATCAACGATTACTCCGCCAAGAGTTGTTCCGTGTCCACCGAGGAACTTTGTTGCAGAATGTACAACGATATCTGCACCGTGCTCTATTGGACGGATTACATAAGGAGTTCCAAAAGTGTTGTCTATTACAAGAGGTACGTCGTGCTTATGTGCAAGCTTTGCGATTTCCTCGATATCAGGAATGTCACTGTTTGGGTTTCCAAAAGTTTCGATGAAAACTCCTCTTGTGTTTTCCTGGAATGCTTTTTCGACTTCTTCTAAATTATGTATGTCAACAAAAGTTGTTTCGATACCCTGTAATGGAAGGGTGTTAGCAAGCAGGTTATATGTTCCGCCGTAGATGCTGCTCTGCGCTACGATATGTCCCTTAGGTGCTGCAAGCGCCTGTAGTACATATGTGATTGCAGCTGCACCAGATGAGAGTGCTAGTGCTGCAACACCGCCTTCTAGAGCTGCAATTCGCTGCTCAAAAACGTCCTGTGTTGGATTTGTAAGTCTGCTATAAATGTTGCCTGGATCGGAAAGTCCAAAGCGCGCTGCAGCGTGCTCTGCATTGTTAAATACGTAAGCAGCTGTCTGATAAATAGGAACTGCTCTTGCTCCCGCTTCCTTTTCTACTTGCTCCTGTCCTGCGTGTACCTGTAATGTTTCAAATCTATATTCACTCATGTTTGCACCTCTTTCTATCTTTTCAAAATTACCTTTATACCTAATTTGCTGGCGCCTGTCCGGATCACAGCGCCTTACCGTGATATGAGAATACACCTATTTTTTTATTTCGTGTCTAATACTATATGAATATGGGTTAGATATAAATCTGAACCTATAACTGATAGACTACAAAATCAGTTTTGAATAGCAATTACGTGTGTATTATAAAGAAACGATATTGAATATAAAAGTAGACTATAGCTTTAGGCTATATCTGATAATAGAATTTACACAGATTGACAGTGTTTTTTTATATTGGTATAATTTGTTCAATTTTAAAGGTTTATTGAGAGGAGATTCCCATGAAAAATATCAGAAATTATAAAAAGAAAAAAAGGCTTTGCGGCATCACTAGAGGTGTTTCCCCAAAAGAACGATTTAAGCATAGATACAGCAATTCCACTTTTTGGATGAACTAAGCACACTAAAGCCAGACTTTCATAAGTGTAACCTGCGGTGCAGGAGGAACTATACAGTCAGACAACACTGCAAAAGCTTTGCGCACATATAAAGGAAAACTATGACACAGAGCCAGTTGCTCACTTTACATGCATAACCTCAACAAAGCAGCAGGTTGCAGAGCGCCTAGCACTTCTTAAGGAAAAGGGAATCGAAAAACGTTCTTGCTCTCCGTGGAGATAGACCTATAGAGGGACTATCTATTAGCCCGGAGTACACATACGCTAAAGAGCTGATCAAAGAGATTAAGGCAGAGGATTTCTGCGTAGCAGCTGCATGTTATCCAGAATCGCACATCGATTGCGGTAGCCCTAGACGAAGAGATTGAGCACACAAAGCAGAAGGTTGAGGCAGGAGCGAGCTTTTTTTGATAAGCCAGCTGAGCTTCTCTTCAGATATCTTCCTTAACTATCTATCAAAGCTAAGAAAGTGCAGGAGTAGATGCACCTTTCCTTGCAGGAATAATGCCTATCTCTAAGCAAAGCGCAGGTAGAGCGCATGATATATATGTGCGGGTGTATCCCTTCCTGGCAAACATAGTTCGTATACTTGCAAAGTATCAGGATAATAAAGAGGATCTAGAGAAGGCCGGAATAGAGTACGCATGTAATCAGATTGAAACTCTCAAGAAAGAGGGCGTTGACGGAATACACATTTATACAATGAATAAGCCGCATATTGCGAAGGCGCTCATGCAGGCAGCTAGATAATGATAAAAAAATAGATAAAATTAATATGCCCGAGGTACTTAGATACCTCGGCTATAAGGGACAGGATATAGGGGGAGATTTGCAAGGGATAATCAATGAAGCGGCAGATGAATGCCTTGCAAACATTAGACCCTCATATATGTACAGACTTTTTCCTGTAACGATAGATGAAGATACGATAAACTTCACTGGGATCATCTTTTGAGTCTTAAGAGTAAGAACCTAGCGGATAATATCAGAGGATGCACTATGTGTGCACTTCTATGTGCAACCATAGGTTCTGCTTTTTGATAATAAGCTAAGATTGCTTCAGGTGACTGCGCCAACAAAGGCTTTGGTCTTTAACAGCTGCGGGTCAACACTTGCAGAGCAGGTGGTGGATGCGGTTGAAGCGGAGATATTAGAAACAACAGGAATGAAAAAGCATGGATATAGATTTAGCCCAGGATATGGGTGATCTTGATATTTCGGCTCAGCAGACTCTGTTTAGACTTCTAACGCCGGAAAAAGTATACGGGGATAAACCTTTCTCCATCCAACATTCTAATTCCAATAAAGTCGGTTTCGGCAATTCTTGGTCTTTCAGATGAGGGAAAGATAGCAAAACCACAAAAGTGCGGGATATGTAGCTTGAGACAATCCTGCGAATTTAGGAAAAGAGGAACAATCTGTGGAAATTCTTAAGCATATTCAAAATGAACATTTAATATTTGATGGTGCGATGGGCACAATGCTGCAGAAAAAGTGGCTTAGAGATAGGTGGAATTCCTGATCTACTTTCTTTGACAAACCCAAAGCTAATTCAAAGCATACATAGAGAGTACGTAGAGGCAGGATGCGACTGCATAACGACAAATACCTTTGGCGCAAATAGGCTGAAGATAAAGGATACGGATATAGCGACTTTAGTAACTGCCGCTGTAGAAAATGCAAAGGCAGCAAATCCAAAGTATGTAGCGCTGAGACATAGGCCCTATAGGTCAGCTCATGGCACCTCTAGGGACTCTTTTCCTTTGAGGAAGCCTATGATATATTAAAGAGCAGCTAGTTGCAGGAGAAAAGGCAGGCGCTGATCTTGTTATCTTTGAGACATTTTCTGATCTCATGGAACTTAAGGTCGGTATTTTAGCAGCAAAGGAAAACACAAAGCTTCCTGTATTTGCAACTATGACATATCAGGATAACGGTAGAACCTTTGTCGGAGTTGACCCGGTTTCTTCAACTATAAGTCTTCAGGGACTTGGTGTAGATGCACTTGGTGTAAACTGCTCTCTCGGCCCAGACGAACTGATTTCGATTAGTAGAAACCATACTTGAGTACGCTACAGTTCCTGTTATGGTACAAGCTAAATGCCGGGCCTTCCAGATATGCAGGGTAACTACGGATATAGCAGTGACTCCTATGCTGAGAAGATTGAGCAGATGGCAAAAATGGGTGTACGCATTCTTGGAGGATGCTGTGGAACAACTCCTGAATTCATCCAAAAAAATCAAAGGAGAAAAATCAAAGAACTCAAGCCTGCTACAACTTCACCAAAGCGTGTTACCGCTGTATGCTCAGCAAGTAGCACTGTTATTCTCGACGGAGGAGTGCATCTGATAGGTGAGCGTATAAATCCAACAGGAAAGCCTAAGCTAAAAAGAAGCGCTCAAGAAAGAGGACTACGACTATATCCTGAATGAGGCCATAACTCAGGCAGACCTAGGTGCAGATATCTTAGATGTCAATGTTGGTCTTCCGGAAATCGATGAGCCTAAAGCTTTTGAAGAAGGCAGTTATGGAGCTTCAGTCTGGTATTTCTCAACCACTGCAGATAGATAGCACGGATGCAAAGGCTGTCGAAGAGGCTGTTAGAGTTTATAAGGGTAAGCCTTTGATTAATTCAGTCAACGGTGAAGAGGAGTCGATGAAAGCGATTTTTCCTATAGCAAAGAAATACGGAGCTTGCGTGCTAGGTCTTTGCCTTGACAAAAAAATGGAATTCCAGAAACTGCAGAGGGACGCTTTGAAATTGCACAGAGAATCTTGGATACAGCTTTGAGCTATGGAATACCAAAAGAGGATATTTTGATAGACTGCCTAGTTCTAACTGCAAGTGCTCAGCAGGAGCAGGTTGTGACTACGCTAGAAGCTATTAAGCTAGTTAAAGAGCAGACTAGGTCTAAAGTGCGTGCTTGGTGTAAGTAATGTATCATTTGGACTGCCTAATCGCCCGCTTTTGAACTCGGTATTTCTTGCAGCAGCATTTGGAGTGGGACTTGATGCTCCTATTATCAACCCATGCTCAAAGGAAATTATGGACACTGTGAACGCTTTTAAGGTTCTAAACAATCAGGACAAGGGTGGAAGCGATTTTCATCGCTAAATACGGCGGAAATACGCCAGAACCACAGAACGCTCCATCAAGCAATGGCAGTATAGACCTAAAGGATGTAATCATCAAAGGGCTAAAAGGAGCAAGCAGCTCCGCTGGTTGAAGAGATGCTTAAGACCAAGGATGCCATGGAGATTATAAATGGATATTTCATTCCGGCTCTAGATGAGGTCGGAAGAGGCTATGAAACCGGAAAAGTTTTCCTTCCTCAGCTCATGCTCAGTGCAGAGACGGTACAGAACGGCTTTGCAGTAATAAGCAGAGCAAACACAGAGTCTGATGTCAAGAAGGAAAAGGTTGTAGTTGCAACTGTTGAAGGTGATATTCACGACATAGGAAAAAAACATAGTAAAGATGCTGCTTTCAAACTATGGTTATGAGGTAATCGATCTTGGCAAGGATGTTCCCGTTGAAGATAGTCGTTGAAAGCAGTCAAAAAAATATAATCCTAGCATTGTCGGTCTAAGTGCACTCATGACAACAACAGTAAAGAACATGCAGCGTACTATAGATGCTCTGAAGGAGAATAATCTTAACTGCAAGACCATGGTTGGCGGAGCGGTGCTTAATGAGGATTATGCTCAGATGGTCGGAGCTGACTACTATGCAAAGGATGCAAATACATCTGTCAAAGTAGCAGAGAAGGTATTTGACGAGGAATAGTAAGTAAAATATAGACCTATCAGAGCTTGTATATATGACGAGCTCTGGTAGGTCTTTGTATTTGCAAAACCCATAGTTGATTTATATGTAATCGAATATAAAAGTGTACACTTTGTCAATTACTATATGTTAAAATGTAAAAGGATTAAAACTTAAAAAAATTTTTTGGTTGCATAGTTAAAGGTATATTTGGTGAAGAAATGGATTTATTAGATTATCTAAAGTGGAGAAACGATGTTAGTCTTCATACATCAAGTTTAAATGATATAGATAATGTTATATTGTCATACATATCATATATTGACTTTGGAGAGTTGCATGCAGAACAAGAGAAAGTTTATAGTATTGAAGAGTCCTTTAAGCTTTTTGCAAAAGATATTCCCTTGACGAAATAAGAAAAAAATGCAAAGTTTAGTAAGAAAGCTCCGCTACTTCTTGAAGAAATGGTTTTAGGAGAACGTTTTAGAGAAACTAAGGTTGCATATTACACAGATATTTTTTTGACAAAGAAAAAAATCAAACAGTTTGCAGCTGTTGTACTAATACTTCCTGATGGTACAAATTATATTTCATTTCGTGGAACTGACAATACTATAACAGGCTGGAAAGAGGATGTTTTTATGAGCTTCACCTCAGAGATAGAGGGTGCAAAGGAAGCGGTGCACTACTTGAATAAAAGTATCTAAACAATTGGACGGGAAACTTATTTTAGGAGGTCACTCAAAAAGGAGGAAACTTCGCAATGTATGCTGCCAGCTTCTGTGAGGAAGCCGTAAAGGATAGGATTATAAAAGTATATAATAATGATGGGCCGGGCTTTAGAGATGAAGTTATAAACTCGGATGGGTATAAGAGAATTTTTATCAAAGATATGTAATATAGTTCCACAGACATCGATGATAGGGCAGCTGCTTGCAAATTACGGAGAACAGAAGGTTGTAAGAAGTAGTGCTACAGGTATATTTCAACATGATGCTATGACCTGGGAAGTAACAAAGGATCATTTTGTAGAAGCAGAGCTAGATGCCCTAAGTAAATTTGTAAGAACATCACTTGGCTCTTGGCTAGAAAAAGATGGATGATGAAACAAGAGAATCTATTATTATGACTGTATTTTCAATGATAGAAGAGACAGAGGCAGAGACTTTTAAAGGAATTTGGTGGGTCGATATTTAAAAAAACACCAAAATTGTGCTAAAAAGAATATACGAAGCTTCCTAAATCGAAAAAGAATAGAAATAATGAACGCATTTGGCAATTTGGTTCAGGCTGGAGGGAAACCATTTTTGATAATATGCCGAGATTTCCCCGTAAAGAAAGTTAATATAAGAGTTTGCATTCAGAAAATATAACATCAGGAGAGGTTTATATGATAGCAAAAAGCTGGAGATATCTATTGCGTATATAACAAAGTCGCTAAAGAAATACACTGCTTGTCAAGTGACAAAGATAGATGAGAGTGGGAAGAAGCCTCAGGCTATTATTATATCACTTGATTGGGCATCCGATGAACTTCCTAAAGAGGAAGAACTAGCTTTGATGAAGCCACTATATATCGATTACATGTACTGGGATGGAACTTTCAATCTAAAAAAAGGTAGATGTAAACGTGCCATCAAACTATGTTTACGTTGGTAACATTAAACCAGTTAATAACGAGGATACAGGTACATATGGTGGCTGGAGTATAGATGTTGAAGTGTACAATCAGTTTAAGTGGGTTAAAAATACCCAAAGAGCAAAGGGACGTATTCAAGGCCGCAGATGCAAGTAATGAACACGTGGAATTTGAGGGTAATAGAAGAAGACTTAGCACCCACAGTGAAAAACGATAAGTGGCATGATTTTTGATGATGCACTGAGTCTAAGAGTCTTTCCTTGCCTATCTTCACTTACAGTTACGAAATGGCATAAAAAAATTTATTTGAGTATTTGAATTCGAATCCATTTATTAGAGAACTGGTTATTGAAAATCACGGTAAATCAAGTCTTGACTTTTCGGAAACCACAATCGATAGGCTTTCTGTTGATATGACGGGACTTGATGAGTTAATCCTAAACGACGATTTAAGCATGTTATTTTTACTCGGAGAAGTAAAGGATGGCTGCAAGATAAAGTCACCAAGCTCTGGAAGTGATTTGATTTTACATTGTGATTGTTCTCGTTCCTAAGATTCAGGGCCTAGAAGGATTAGAAAAAAACTCTATATAGGAAAAATAAAGGAACTCGATATCGCTGATATTTTGAGAGAATATCCAAAGCTAAGAGAGCTAAGGCTCTGGGGAAATCCTGGTAAACTTACTAACTTTACCAAAATATCGGAACTCAGTAATTTAGAAGTACTTACAACCATGGATTTATTCGGCTTTACAGCTGAAGAGGTCCCAAAAGCCAGAAGAACTACAGAAGCTGTACATGCTATGGATGGATAGCCTTCCTGAAGATGCAACAAAGGAAGTTAAGAAGTTATACAAAAAACCGCAAAAAGTGAAGGCCTAGACCTTTGGATCTACAAAAGCCAAGAAAAGGCTGAATGGCTTGCACAAAATCTTGAGAATCCTTTCCGCTCTTGGGATGGTGCAGGAACATATCACGCCTGCCAATGCAAAGAAGGCAGCTGACCTATATAGAAAGACTAGAGCTGCAGTGGTAAAAGCTGAGTTGATGGACCAAGTCATAGGACTTTCGAAAAAGGATGTCGAGAACTTGGTGAGAGATTACACTGAGGGCTTTAATAAGATGGATAGAAAAAAGCCATTTATTGAAACCGTAGAAAGAGATGAGGTATTCACAGCACTTGATGGAATACTTTCGCTGATACCTGAGGAGCATTCTATTGATAAGGATAAGCTTATAGATTTATTTGATCAGCTAAAAGGAATTTTTAGGAGTATTTAAGGGGATTATGAGAAAAGAATTATCTAAGAATCAATTACAAATCATAGCAATCATAGCTATGACCATAGATCATTTGACGTGGCTGTTCTTTCCAGGGACACAGAAACTATGGTATGTAATGGCCTTGCATGCAATAGGCAGGCTTACAGCTCCAATAATGTGGTATTTCATTGCCGAGGGCTGTTATTACACAAAAACCATGTTAAGTATATCAAAAGGCTGTTTTTTTCTTTGCTTTGATATCGCACTTCGCATTCACTTTAGCCTTTGGTATTCCGGTGATTCCGTTCGCAGACGGGGTATTCAACCAAACTAGTGTGATGTTTCCGCTGAGCATTGCGGCTCTGCTAATCTATATAAATAAGAAAGATGATCTAAGCCCTATCATAAAAATTATTGCTATCATCCTTGCCTGTGTAGTTGCCTTTCCAGCAGACTGGTCTTCTATTGCGGTGATGGTACCGTTCTTCCTATACGAGAATAGGGGAGATTTCAAAAAACAGTCTATAGTAATGACTATCTTCGTGTGCGGATATGTTTTGATATATTTCATATTCCTTGATAAGGCATACGGATTACTACAGTTCTGCACGCTTTTGACGCTTCCATTGCTTTATAGATACAAGGGATCAGTAGGCAAGCTCAAGATGAATAAATGGTTTTTCTATATCTACTTTCCGGCACACATGGCTATTGTAGGTATTTTGAGACTTGTGATATGGGGAGATATTCCTTTAGTATTCTAAGGTGAATTTTGATAAAGTGGAGAGGGACTTATGATATACACAAGCGAGATTCTAAATCAAGCCTTGCAAGAACTTGGCAGTACTGATATTAAAGAACGCAAAAAAGCATCGAGTCTATTTATGAGGGCAGCCTGCAAGGAACTTGGAACTAAAGATACAGGGACTATAAAAGAGTGGTTTGTTTTGAATGGCGAAAAATACCTTTTGGTCATCAAAGCAGAAACAAATCCGGAAATTATCTGGACGAATATCTACACGCTTCAGAATTTCTGTGCAAGATACATAAAGCTGAGTCATCTTTATAAGTTTAAGTCGGAATTTATTACAGATGATGAAGTAGGCAGTTTTGAAGAGGAATGCAAGGTGTATGTCCGCTCTCTTTTGGGTAAAAATCAAAATTCCAAAGTGATGCAGGCTATAGCTTCGTTCTTTTGGGTATATAATGAGGAGTTTGTCTGGGATATCTTTATCGAGGTATTAAAGAAGAAAAAAGATAAGCTCACCTTATCGCATATTGGAATTGCTATCAGGCAATGCGTCACTCTATCAAAGGAAGACAAGGGCTCGGAGTATATCTCAGACGAGCAGCGCAAGGCTTTGATTGAACTTCTAAAGTCAAAGGATATATTGCCAAGAGAGATTGCTTTGTTAGAGAGCCTGTAATTTAGTATAGAAAATGTTATGATATAACAGATAGATTAAACTAGTTAATGTATTGGAGGAGAGATATGTCATATTTTTTACCGGTATTTATGCCCGCCATACTGTGTATGGTAGTAGCAGTCATATGTTTTATTATTAAAGCCGTGAGACTTGGAACCGAAAAAGATAAAGTATAAAAGGCGATTACATGCTTATCGGAATGGTTATTGGAATGAGCTTTGGTTCTTTAATTGGTATGATTATAAGTCCTAAATATGGATTATCATTGGGTCTATCCATAGGTACAACAATGGGCATGTGCATTGGTATGATAATTCATAGAAAATAAAGTTGTAGCTTAATGCCGCGCAGGACTAACGGGCTATTTTATTGGAGGAGAGATATGTTACAATTTATACCGTTCTTTTTTTCTCAGCCTTCCGCTTTTTAATCTTTGGAATTATGTTCTTGTTCTTCAAAGTCTTTTGGACTAGGCGTTAATAGGAAAAAAACTCTAAGGGCGATTATATGTTCATTGGAATGATTGTTGGGATGTCCCTAGGTGCTTTGATAGGAATGTTTATATATCCAAAAGTATGGGATAACGCTTGGTCTATCAATTGGTTTGACGGTGGGAATGTATATAGGAATGCTTATTCCTAGGAGATAGATAAGGTTAAGGTGGCATACGCTTAAAGGCTTAAGATTTAGTGAAAAAAATGCCTCTGGGGAGATCAGATGATTATTAATAGATATATAATAGCATATTTCCTTTTCAGTGTTTTGGGATGGGTATGGGAGAGCATATACTGTACAGCTAAGGAAAAGAAATGGCAAAATAGAGGTTTTTGTACGGTCCACTTTGTCCGATATATGGAGCAGGCGCGATTATTGGATTGATTTACTGGGATCTAAACGATCATGGAATAATTCCTGATCTATCATGGCTTGGGGTATTCGTTGCCGGTTTCTTTGTTAGTATGGTGCTAGAATATCCGACATCATATATTCTTGAGAAGAAGTTTAATGCTAGGTGGTGGGACTATACTACAGTTCCACTAAACATAAACGGCAGAACCAGTGTGCCAACTTCGATAGGATTTGGACTAGGTGCGATAGCAATAGTTGAGTTTATAATACCGCCTTTTGATGATTTTTTTATGACAAGATTCCGCTATTCATAATCGCAGTGCTTCCAGTTATTCTTGTTGCAATATATTCATGCGACATAACTCTTACAGTTTCGCATTTGACTAACTTCCAAAGAAATGTTGCAGAGCTAGAGGAAAGCTTCCAAAATAGGATGACGGAGAGAGTAGATAATCTATTTGAAAAGCATGGGAAAGTGTATGGAAACACGCTTAGCAGAATCGCTTCGTTTAGGATGAGCGAATCACGCAATGGCATAGCTAATAAAATTGTAGAAGCAAGACGCGAGTTAAGGAAGCTAAAAAAACAAATATTGAAAGCAAGTAATGATTTAGTTAAAATATAAAATTAAATATAGTAAGATTGGAGAAAAAAACATGAATAAAAAGAAGAGGATATAGAGCATTATCATGCATACTAGCATTTGTGATATGCATGCCGATGGTTTTTTTCTAGGCAAGGCATATGCTGTTGAGATACCAGATAATAATACTGCGATGGCAGAAAAACTACTGGACAGAACTAGAGGTAATAGGGACTATCAGCAGAAGGTCCAGTTCCTCTCGTGCGAGGCGCTATTTCTATTGGGTAATCTGTTTGAGAATCTGAGACTTAAAGTAGCTATGCCTGCACAAAGTGTGGGTGTTTACAAGGATTTTAATACAATAACATATGTTAATGGAGTAGATGAATTTGATAAATATTCACGTCCAGAGCTTGTAACCAATAATGGTCCCTAACGGTGACCCTAATTATCAAGCTAACAGATATCATAATCCATTTAATTTTGATTTCTACAGGGACTTTATCAGGGATAGAGAACAGTTAAATGTGTATGGGGATATATCTATTAATGGAAACACTGGAGATAGAGAAATAGCCACATACAAAGTCGGAGATAAACTCAATATGGAGATGACTTTGGATTTGAGCAATCTCTATAAGTGGGAAATCACGCGATATTGGCAGATTATTAATGGACCTAATTCTGGAAAAAAACTGGGAAACATATGGAACAGATGGACATGTTGGATCTCATTCAGCTGTATACTTTAAATTGCGTTTACCAGAGGGGATAGGTATACCGTATAATTACAATAAAGAAGATGATACATACGAGACGGCTGTAAAATATAGCATCGAAGGGCTTCCCCTGATAAGCGTGGGCATATTGTATTTGATAGTGAAAAAAAGATGGTGGTGGAGAGATCAGTATCCCTATTTCACCTAGGCTAGGAAAAACTGAGAACTATGCCGGTTAAGGATTACTTTAACTATTTAAAAAAAGAATTGGTGTAGTAAAGGTGAAAAATGGAAGGGCTTGTAATAAAAATCAGATGTACCCAAAAAAACGAAAAACCTAACATTTGAAGGAATGATTACAGGCAGTAAAAAGTACAGCATTTTTTTCCCAACAAGTGTTGATAATATAATTCCAAGATATGAGGGAAATCATGATGACTATGTATTCACTAGACAATTCTTTGCAGCCAAGCAAAGTAATATAGGTAGAGATAAGGCGGCACAGCCAGATAAACCAAATCTTATGTCTTTTACATTCCAGGTAAAGGGTGGACCAGTAGATGAAGCATTATCTGACAATGTAAAAAGAATTGCTGGCGATGATAGATACCATACTTCACTCAGAGTTGGGCGAGAGCTGAAGAAGGTTATGAAAGTAAAAGACTTTAATGCCGTAGTTGTTGCTAATGGGGATAATTATGCGGATGCACTTTCAGGTGCATACCTGGCAAAGGTGAAGAATGCACCGCTAATACTAGTTAACGAAAATAACATGGAACAAGCTAAGAAATTCATATATGACCATCTTAGTAAGCGTGTGAGAAAGTGGCAAGCTAAGAGTCAGGTTTATCTACTTGGTGGAGAGAGAGTAGTACCTGAGGCTATGAGAACAGAGCTAGAAGAATATTTTTGATATCAAGAGAATTGCTGGATCTGATCGTTTTGAGACAAATTTAAAGATACTAAAGGAAGCTAATGTTCGAAGCGGAGATTTACTAGTTTGCTCTGGCACTGGATATGCAGATAGCCTAGCAGCTTCAGCATCAGGAAAGCCAATAATGCTTGTAGATGACATGCTAAGCGATGAACAAAAGAAATTAATAAAATCTCTGGATAGCGGTAATGTTACAATCATAGGTGGTTATAAGTCAGTCAATAGCAATATAGAAAAACGCTTGCAAGTCATTGACTCCTACGATAAGAATTTATGGAGAGGACAGATATAAGACATCTTTAGCAATAGCAAAACACTTCTTCAAGAACTCAAAGTCTGCTGTATTTGCTTATGGAGATAATTTCCCAGATGGACTTTGTGGAGGTGTGCTTGCAGAGAAGATGAATGCACCTCTATTACTGATCAATGAAAATAACTATGATTTTTGCTAAGCAATACGTAAGAGAAAAATACAATGAATAAATTTGTTGTGTTAGGTGGAAATAGAATGATACCAAACCGTACAATTAACTAGGGCTATAGGACAAAAAGTGTTGATAAAAATCGCCATACACATTGATAATTCAATGTCTGTGGCGATTTAATCTTTTTTGAAAGAAGATTAAGGGTGGACAAAAAGTGTTGATGAAAAGTTTCTAATCTATTCAAATTTCAACGTTAAAACGTGGTATATCTTCCTTAGAATTAATGTTCTTGGAGGAATATATTATGAAGCAGGTTAATTGTCCCATTTGTGGATCTAAATGTGTCAAAAATGGCAAACTAAAATCGGGAAACCAAAGATGGCTATGTAAGTCTTGTAAGTTGGTATTTACGCCAAAGATAGATAATGATACTAAACAGCTTCAGCAGTTCCTAGCTTGGCTATTCAGTAAAGAAGTACAAAGTAATATGTCAGGTGGTGGAAGAACTTTTAGAAGAAAGACCTCCAAGTTTTGGGATATATGGGTTATGTCACCAAAGATAGAAGAACCAAAGGATGTGCTGTATTTAGATGGCATATATCTATCACGTAAATCGTGTATTTTGATATGCTGTGACAAAGATAATGTATTAGGTTGGTATGTATGCAGGTATGAGCATTCAGGAGCTTGGGAGGCTCTAATGAGCCGTATAGCAGAACCTAAAGTAGTTGTATCAGATGGTGGAATGGGATTTAGAAAAGCACTTAAGAAAAAGTGGCCAAAGGCAAAGCACCAAAGATGTGTATTTCACGTATTTTCACAGGTTAAAAGATATACAACAAGTAGACCAAATACTTTAGCAGGTCTAGAACTTTATGCATTAGCTAGAGATCTGTTTGAGGTAAAAAGTATTGAAGATTCAAAGATATGGGTTAATCGTTTTACAGCTTGGATTGTGAAGCATAAGCGTTTTTTAAGCGAAGTAACATATGATGAAAATGGCAAATCAAGACCTAAGCATGAAAGGCTGATAAAGGCTGAAAAATCAATTCTAAGACTGCTTAATGACAATACTCTATTCACATATCTTGATAAAGAATTAAGAGCTGAGTTTAATATTCCATCTACAAACAATCGAATAGAAGGTGGTGTAAATGCTTGTCTTAGGGAGATGCTGCATAACCATAGAGGCTTATCTGTTGAGAGAAGAATTAAAGCGGTTTTTTGGTGGTGCTATATGCACTCACCAAAACCGCTTTCTGCTTCTGAGATATTAAAAACAATGCCTACAAACAAGAGCATAGATGATATTTACAAGAAGATGACTACCAAGAAACAACTAGAAGATACTATTCCTATGTGGGGAGATGCAGTTGTATGGAGCGAGCTACATAATTCAAGTAACTATCCGGTTTATTGGGATTAGTCATCAACACTTTTTGTCCTATAGCCCATTAACTACATAGTTAAGTAAGAAGCAAATAAAAGGACCACTCATGCGAGTGGTCCGAATTTGTTTTTGATAAGTCTTTGAACTAGTTAAAGTCGTCAAACTTGTTCATTATTCCTTTAATCTCAGATACATTACCAATAATGGATGTTAGGCCGGAGTTCTTTATTTTTGGACGAAGTCATTCGAGTAATTTCCGTGTACCTGTTCGTTGTTTGCACCTCTTATGCTTGAGCTTTCTAGGCCATTACGACGCTCTAGGTAATCGTCGACCATGGACATATTGCTCATCTCGTTAGAGGTTTCTTTTTCGTAGGTGTGACGTGCCCCAGAGTTTCTATACTTTGAGTACATTAAAGCAAAGAATATGATTGCTGGAGCCATTAGGGCAAAAGCGATATGGGCTCTCCACATTAAATGGATTGCGTCCTAGAGTTACTGCAAGGAATATACCTAGTACTTCTAGTATGATTGATACAATCCAAAGCTTGGTCATGTTGATAGGAACACTTCCCATAGTTTCCTTGGTTCTAGCGTTTACGGCTACGTAGTGGAGAAGTTTCTTGCTTCCCTTAACCTGCATGTAGCTATAGAGCCATACTGGTAGGTAGGTAGCCTTCCATGATTCACCCTTTACTGTAAAGTTATCATCTTCCCATGCAACTCCTCTATCATAGTCGCGCAAGGTTTGGTTTGCCGCTATTCTAGCGATATCATTTGCCTGAGTATGAACTGTGTTTCTAATCTGATCAATGTTTACATCACGCTTTTTCTGATGTGTAGCCGCGTAGGTAATTTGCATTGTATTCTACGCAGTTTTCTGTATCAAAAAGGCATTATCGAGTTGATGATGTTAGTTGTCTTTTTCCTTTGATGCAACATTTAGCTTATCTGCGCTTGACTCGATTGTGAGGTCATCTATAGTTATATCAAAGTCACGCTCAACATGGTATGCATCTGCATCATAGCGCTTTTCCTCATCATCGCCCCTCTTTACAGTGTACTCTCTAACGAGAACTTCTCCTGTTCCTGAAAGGTGTGAATGTCCGTTGATATCAACGACCATATATGGGAAGTAAACACCGCAGATATTGTTTGTGGTGAAATTCTCTAGTAAAGGTAGGGTGAGCAAAGAACTTTCTCTTTCCAACAAAAATCCTTTATCTTAGCCTGAGCCTCTGCCTTTGATACGCTAAATGGAAGCACCATATCTGGAATAGCTCCATTAGGTATGCATGAATTGATAGACAGCATATTTCTACACCAGTGGCATCTAGCCTGAGGTGCTGATGCTGTATCTATAACTACCTCCGCACCACAGCTCTGGCACTTTAGAGTCATTACGTCTTTAGCGTCAGCTGCTATGTCGGAAGCTCCCTTTGATAGCTTAACGCCCTCTAGTTCTGAGATGTTACCATCGTCCTCTGTGAACTTTGGTTCGAAGATGTGTCTACAGAAGTTACATCTGAGCTTACCTGTCTTTGGGTTTAGCTCTATGTCGGTGGCGCCACACTTAGGACATTTGATTTGGCCGTCGTGACGTTCCTCCTCGGCTTCTGTTAGCTTAGCATCGGCCTGGAGCCATGCCATCGTTAACAAGATTTTTCTTCAAAAGTTCTATCTTCCATTAGTTTGTCTCCTTGTTATCGACTAAAGTCCTAGAAGCTGCATTTTTTTATTCTGTCAAACTCTTCCTGTGAGAGTACTCCTGCATCAAGAAGCTTCTTCATCTCGATTAGCTTTGCAGTTGTGTCCTGCATCTGAGGCTGCTCTGGCTGAGCCTGCTGAACCTGTTCTGGCTGAGCTTGCTGTGGCTGTTGCTGGTACTGTGCTTGCTGGTCATATCCCTGCTGATACTGCTGCTGTGGCTGCTGTCCAAAGTTTGGCTGATATGAGCTTGGATTATTAGGCTGCTGTACTCCGTTCATTACATTTCCGGCTGCACCAACACCCATTCCCATGAATGCCATTCCTGAACCACCGCCGTTTTCTCCAGCTGCCTGAAGACCTCTTGCAACAGACTGCTGCATGAAGGAGTTACCACGAGCGCCAGCAAGTGCATCAGCACGCTTAACGTCCTTAAGCATTTCCTTAGTATCCTCATCGTATTCGATTGATAGGATAGCAGTCTTTACGATTTCAAGACCTCTGTCCTGTCTCCACTGATATGCGCCGTCAACAGCACTAGATAGCGACTGAGCAAAACCAATCTGGTCTGACTGAATCTTGGTGATACGATTTCCCTTTGATGGGTCGTTAGTATACATTGAGAATGCTGCTGATAGACAACCTACAACCTCGTTGAAAAAGCTGCTCTCCAGCTGGATTATCCATATCTGAAAAATCAAACTGAGGGGCATTCGGTAATAGGTATTCTACAGGGACAAAGTTCTTTACGAACAAAAATAGGATCAACAATCTTCAGTGTATATGTGCCTCGTGTAATCGCACCAACCTGTGTTCCAAAGTATGCGTCATCCCAGTAAATCTCTGACTGTGTACCGAACCTGTTGTTTGGAATTTCCTTTAGGTTAACATAGAATACGAGCTGCTGAGCTGCAGGTATTCCGCCAAACTTAAATCGTTCCCATGACTGCTTAACGATGGAATCGATGATTCCGTCTCCAGCAAAGATTGACTTAGAGTTTACTGAATCAGTTGTGAACTCGTATCCACCTGGTTCTGTGATTATACCTGTAATAGCACCATCCTGAACAGTGATAAGAGCTACTCCCTCAGGAACGATAATCTTACTTCCGTTAGAAATTACATTTATGCTACCCTTAGTGTTTTTCGCCTCTGCCGTTGTTTGTTCCCATTGGAACCCCTGGAAATACACCAGCAGTAGCTGATACGCCTGGCATAGGGACCATAAAAGTCCTTCCACTGATCTGCAAATGTGCCTCCTACAGCACCCTTAATTGCTTGAATAAATCCCATGATTATTCCTCCTAAATATTTGAATTACGTTAACTTCTATGTTTTGTGAGTTCTAAATCCACAATCCCACTATTATTACTATTATATTATCAAATCAGCTAAAAATAAAAAGCATATTAATTTTAAATCTTTAATCATACTATGTGAAAAATACATAGATGCATCTGTTTTCAATAAAGGGGAAATATATGAAAAAAATCCCTTAATGTTTATGTTAAGGGGATGAATAATGTACTTTGATATTATAGTTTGAGCTTAATATATAAATTAATTTGAATTTCCTTCTGTGGAACCCTCTTTTTCGGCCTTTTTCCTTGGCTTCCTTTTCAGCCTGCTTCTCTAACTGCTCGCCCCAAATTGAGTGTTCTGGAGTAACTACTTCACCTTTGATGTACTCAACCTTAAAGCCCCAGTACTTAGCCCATTTTTTTCACCTTCACTTCCCTTAGGCGTCTTAATTATTGGACCATCAGAATCATAAGGGTATAGATATAGATTTGAAAAATTCGGTAAGAGTACCAGGAATCTTGATGTACTTTAGTCTACCTTTAGTACCCTGCGCAATCTGGTTTGAGAAAAATTAGGTAGTCGTTGTAAGGTGATCCCATTTCCTTCATGCTATCTGGAATTTCTAGGAATTCTAGAGAGGTACCTATAAATAGGTGGTAGCCAGTCTTTTCAACAGAATTTCCTAGTTGTATGTATTTCAAATTTTTTTGTTTATAACGAAAGCCTCTGTTCCAATTGTTTTTACTGAATCAGGTATAACAATTGCTTCTACATTATCAAGATGGGATATACCAGATACTCCGACAACAGTCTTGGTTTCATCGCCTTTTGCGGTTTTCATCTTTACCTTTGATGGAATAACGATAACCTTGTACTTGTCAATTTCAGGGCTCTTAACTCCCGTGATATCAACATGGTTCACATCTCCATCTTCAGAAAGGTGAAATACGAATGCATCCTGACTTGTTTCAGGGAATTTTCTGAAGTTGTCCTTTGTGACCTTTGAATTATTATCTAATTTTGTATCAGCTGACTTGTCTGAATCTCCACCCTTTGAATCGGTCTTTGCATTGCCGCAACCAGTCAAAAAGCAGGACACAAACAAACAGCAGTGCTAAAAGCTTTTCTTTTCATATACTCCTCCATTTTTTTAAAAAAATATTGACTTAACATAATTTTTAAATTATTTGAACGTGATGTCAACATATTTGTAGCAAATATGTGTAAACCACGCTTAAAAAAATAAATTATACGCAATTTATTTGCATGCACCTTTGATTATTTATAGCCATAAATGGATATAATATAGGTAACAATGTATAAAACAATTCTAGGGGGCTTCTTTAAATGAGCTCCAAATGGAGGTTTAAACTATGAATAGAGTAGATAATATAATCATCGGCTTCGGTAAGGCCGGAAAGACACTAGCAGGATATCTAGGAAGCAAGGGCGAGAAGACCGTTTTGGTAGAGAAGTCACCTTTGATGTACGGAGGAACTTGCATCAATGTGGGCTGCATTCCGTCAAAGTTTCTAGCAACAAGTGCAGACCGAAAGGCATACAGCCAGCTAGGAGATGAGGAGTACTACAAGCAGGCAGTCGAAAACAAGAAGGCCTTGATATCAAAGCTAAATAAGGCAAATTACGACAAGGTCGCAGGAGTTCCTAATGTAGAGGTTATAGATGGACTTGCATCTTTTAAGGATGAGCATACTGTAAGCATCAAAACTGAATCAGGCGTTCAGGAGCTTTATGCTGAGAGAATTTTCATAAATACAGGCACGACACCTTTTGTTCCTGAAACCGAAGGTCTAGAGATTAAAGGCAGAATTCACACAAGCGAGACCATAATGAACCTTGAGGAATTCCCACGCAGCCTAGCAATATCAGGAAGTGGATTCATCGGTCTTGAATTTGCTGCAAGCTACGCAAAGTTTGGAACGAAGGTAACTATCATAGATAGGGGAAGCAAGGTTCTTCCAAGAGAAGATGAAGATGTTGCAAACGCAGTTTTTGAAGCATATAAGGGCCTTGGAATTGAGTTCATCTTTGATGCAAATATAGAAAAGGTAGAGCAGGATGAAAATGAAGTTAAAATCTCATACTCATCAAAAAGGTGAAGCACGAGAGCTTAGCGCAGAAGCTTTCCTAGTTGCGACAGGTAGAAAGGCGAATGTCGAAGGTCTAAATCTTGAAGCTGCAGGAATTGAGACATCAGAAAGAGGATTTATCAATGTAAATGAGCATCTGCAGACAAATAAGCCACATATCTTTGCAATGGGAGATATAAATGGCGGACCACAGTTCACCTATGTTTCGCTAGACGATTTCCGAATTGTGAAAAGCTTCCTAGAAAGCAATGGTAGCTATACTAGAGAAAACAGACAGCCTATCGCATTTTTCAGCTTTCCTACATCCAACCTTCTCAAAGGTAGGGGTTAGGAGAGAATGAGGCCATCAAAGCAGGATATAAGATAAAGGTCGCAAGCCTTCCAGTAAGTGCAATTCCGAAAGGCAAAGATTCTTGGAGATCAGACAGGTCTATATAAGGCAATAGTGGATGCTGACACGGACAAGATTCTCGGCGTCGTTCTATACGGTGAGGAATCACATGAGGTTATAAACACTGTGGTTTCAACCATGCTTGCGAATCAGCCATATACAGTGCTAGCAAATCAGATTTTTCACACATCCAACCATGGCAGAGGCGCTAAACGACCTATTTGGCTTGATAAAAATAAACCTCATAAGGGAGGAATACTATGAACAAAAAAGTAGATAACATTATAATCGGCTTCGGTAAAGCCGGTAAAATACTAGCAAACTACCTCGGTGACAAGGGTGAAAAGACCATTCTAGTAGAGAAATCGCATGAAATGTGTGGAGGTGGATATATAAACCATGGATGCTTTCCATCAAAGTTTCTCGCTGGCAGGGCATACAAAAAAAGCCGGAAGGGGAAATGAAGGACGAGGAGTACTACAGGAATTCTGTAGAAACCAAGGATGCGCTCATTGAGGAACTAAATCAAGAAAACTACGAAGAGGTAATCAGCAATAATGTAGAGGTTATCTTTGGGCTTGCCTCTTTTAAGGATGAGCACACTGTAAATATCAAAACTGCTGAAGAGGAGTGCGATGTTTATACAGAGCGTGTTTTCATAAATACGGGAGCCTCTCCTTTTGTTCCTCCAATAGAGGGACTCAAAAATCGAGAAGAGGATTCACACAAATGAAACCTTAATGGATCTCGAAGAATACCCTGAGACTCTCGCAATCCTTGGAGGAGGAATTATTGGACTTGAGTTTGCAGCAACCTATGCAAAGTTTGGATCAAAGGTAACAGTCATCGACAAGGCCAGCAGGCTTCTTCCAAAAGAGGATGCTGACGTTGCTGAAGAGGTTTTTAAGTCATACAAGGACCTCGGTGTTGACTTTGTCTTTGATGCAGATGTTAGTAAGGTGGAGCAGGACGAGAGTTCAGTCCACATTTTCTACTCATCAAATGGAGAAAAAAAGGTGAGCTCAGAGCAAACGACTTTCTCGTTGCGACGGGAAGAAAGCCAAATGTTGAAGAGCTAAAGCTTGAAAAACGCTGGGATAGAAAGCTCAGATAGAGGCTTTATAAACGTAAACAAGCATCTTCAGACCAATAAGCCACATATTTTTGCAATTGGAGATGTAAATGGCGGTCCGCAGTTCACATATGTGTCCCTAGACGACTACAGAATCGTAAGAAGCTATCTAGAGGATAATGGTAGGTATTCTAGAGAAAACAGGCAGCCTATGGCTAATGCTGCATTTCTTCATCCTACATTCTCAAAGGTTGGACTTACAGAAACTGAGGCTCTAGAGGCAGGGTATAACATCAAGGTATCAAAGCTTTCTGCTTCAGATATAATAAGAGCAAAGATTCTCGGTAATACAGCAGGTATTTACAAAGCTGTTGTCGATGCCGATACAAAGCAGATTCTTGGCGTAGTTCTATTTGGCGAGGACTCACACGAGGTAATAAATTTAGTTGTCATGGCGATGATAATGAAGCAGCCATACACAATGCTAGCAAATCATATGTTTACGCATCCTTCGATGGCAGAAGCGCTCAATGATTTGTTTAGTATGATTTAATTTAATAAGTAAATATCTTTGATTTGTGACTTCTGGTGGATGCTAGAAGTCACTTAGCGATTTTGAGGGATAAAGAAAGAATTAGAGGTGTAAAATGCAAGCGATTGCAAAACTTTTTCCCGTGTTTTTCGTCCTTTTGATGGGGCTATACGCGAGAAAAAGGAACTGGATTAGCCATGAGCAAAATGATGGGATAAAGTCACTGGCTCTAGGCATATTGTTTCCATTTTTGATTTACAATATAGTGGCGGATGCGAGCCTAGATAAGCAAATAGGCGTAGAGATAGTTTATCTTATAGGGAGTTTGGATTTTTGGTATATTTCCTAGGAAGGATTTTTCTGCAGGATAATGCCTAAAGAACTATCTGAGCTTTCTCCGTTTTTTTACTTTTGACATGCGAAGGCGGCGCTGTTGCACTTCCGCTATACATAAGCGTGGTGGGCTCGGCATACGCGGTAAACCTTATTCCTTTTGATTTAGCGGGAATACTGGTTAACTTCATATTCGTGCCTACAGTGCTACAGCTTAAACAAAGCAATAAATTTCAGCTTTTACCACTCGTCAAAAATGTGGTGTCGGCACCCTTTGTAATAGCAGCTGTTCTAGGCTTTATTACAAATTTAACGGGGCTTCAGGACATGCTTTTGAAAAATGAGATATTCGGGCCTTTGTACGAGAATACAATAGCTACGCTTACAGCGCCTATTGCAGCTTTGATTTTGTTCAGTCTTGGATATAGCATCAATTTAAAGAAATCCTATCTAATGCCACTTGTTAAGCTAGCAGGTATAAGGATTTTATTCTGCACAGGTATTATAGCTTCGTTCTTTTTGCTATTTCCATCAAAGATGGCAAATCCAATATTTTTCATTCGGCGTGCTGCTGTACTTCTACTGTCCAACCGGATTTCCAGTACCGCTACAGATAAAGGATATTTTGGATAACGAGGAAAAAGAGGAATTTGTTTCAGCCTTCATTTCGATGTTCCTATTGATTGCGCTGGCTGTATATGTTGCGTTGAATTTCTACTTTAGAGGAATGTTTTAAAAGCGGGTAAATCCTAAGAAAGAGGAGAATTATGGAAAAATAACAAGTGGCCAGGAAAGCCTGGTGTAATACCGGTGACTAGCGGTAAGGCAGATGATGCCAATGTATATAATCGTACCTTCCTTGATGGAATACATGTAGAAATGCGCGTGATAGATAGCACAGAGGTGAATACTGAGGTTGAGTTTTTCGGAAAGAAGTACGCTTCTCCAATAATGACACCGGCGTTTTCTCACCTTAACAAGGTTATGGATAATGGCCAAACCCCTATGGAGGAATACAGCCTCGCAGCTAAGGAAATGCAGACGCTGAACTGGGTTGGCATGGAAGATGACGAAAGCTATCTTTCTATCATTGAACAAAATGCGGACACCGTTCGTATAATCAAGCCTTTTGCTGATAAAACAAAAATATTATCCGAAATTGACTTCGCTGTAAAATGCGGAAGTGCTGCAGTGGGAGTTGACATAGATCACGTGCCAGGAACAAATGGCAAATACGATGTCGTAGACGGTTTTCCTATGGGAATGGTAAGCCTACAGGATCTAAAAGATTATGTGAACTATTCAAAGCTTCCTTTCGTAGCAAAGGGAGTTCTATCGGTTCAAGATGCACTAAAGGCTAAGGAAGCTGGATGCGCTGCAATAGTTGTTTCTCATCACCATGGTAGACTTCCATTTGCAATCGCACCACTACAGGTTCTGCCTTTGATAAAGGATGCGCTAGGTGATTCTGACATAAAAATTTTTGTAGACTGCGGAATGGATACGGGTTATGATGCATATAAGGCCCTTGCTCTTGGTGCAGATGGCGTTTCGGTAGGAAGAGGAATACTCGCCGCTTCTAAAAAGAGGGTAAGGACGGTGTAGTTAATAAGATGAAGAAGATGAATGAGGAACTTCAGGAAATGATGATGTACACCGGAGTGAAGGATGTTAAGCACTTTGATAAAACTGTACTTCACTACTAACTGGAACCTAGTTCATGCTTTTGCGGGGCGATAACTTTGACTAAGAAGCACAGGAAATAAATCGGCAAATAAATATAATCATAAATCAAAAGGTGGAAGACGGTCGCTTTTAGTGACCCTTCTACCTTTAATTTTTGTATTATTTTTTTGTAGCTGCATTTATATTTGTAGTTTTAACAGATGTACATCTGCCTAGCGCTGAGAAAGACTTAGCAAGTGGTTCAGGAGAAGGAGAGAGTTTCCCGGAATATAAGGGCGAGACGGTATCAGCTGAACAGGGTGAAAGCTTCGTGTACGATAAAGAAAGCGGGAGCGTTTCATGCGGTACATATCGCTTTGATGAAAAAGGCTAAGCCATACACGGTTATCGGAAATGGCAGCGCGCATGTGTATAACCTGATATTTACATCAAAGGATGGTATCTATATTTACAACCAGATTAAGAAAAAAACAAGTCCGTATTGGGAAGAACCCCTTTGAAGGGAGGCTCGAAGTCTTGTCAAAGAGTATTTTTAAAAGATAATGAAAAACCTATATTTTCTAAGAGCATACGAAAGAGATTGGATAAATAGGAAATGGCTATCAGGTTATACTAGAGTGTTTTTTTATATTCATGGGATACTGAAGTAGTCTCTTTGGGGAAGCAAGAATGACTGGGAAAAGTTAAAAAGACTTAGGAGAGACGACGGGCTCTATATGGAGAAAAAAACGGAAAGTACTATTACTTTGATGAACTCGGAAACTCCCAAGGCGTGTATGACACTGTATTTGAAATTAGAGATGATGTGGCTCTTGAAGAGCTTACTGATTCTAAGAATGATATTGATGGAGATAAGATTTCAAAGATGCAAGAGGGTAATAAGCTGAAGCCTGTTTCTGGAAGGGTAGTACTTAAGGCAAGCGTCAGATACCGTGGATATTTTCTTATTATCATGTTTTTTGCTCCTTTTATCCTTGCGCTAGGAATTTATACGAGCCACCGCAGATACAAATACTGGGAAAAGACGTAAAAAAATGTAGAAAAATGGATTAAAACTGATATAATGTTGAGTCAGAGAGATTTTTAGGAGGTTAAGATGGAAAAGAAAAGAATTGATTGGATTGGATTACTCTTTGGCGTTATCTGGTTTGTCGCATCACTAATTATTCTAATCATGTACTTTACAGGAAGCCTAAACGGAAGCTTTTCGGTACCAAGAATCATAGCTTGGGTATATGATTTGCTAGGAGTAGTTCCAGGTGCACTCATTCAGATGGTGCTTAGTGCTTTGCTGATCTTATTTAGTGTAAGAAGAAAGTAATCATACATTTATAGTGATAATTATTAATCAATTTGTAATTAAAAACTGCGTGCAAAAATAGTGCGCAGTTTTTTTACATTAAATCGTCTGTCATTTTTGAATATATTGCTACTTTTTTTCACACAAACTGCTGTGATAGTGTGGAATTTAATATAATTATATACATTTGTATAAAAAAATTATTAAATTTAGCGTGTTTTACTTGATTACAGATGGTGAATAATATATATTGATATAGAGGTGTTAATATCGCTAGAGCTTTTGCCCGCGATATGAGTAAAAGGGGAGGAATAAAGTGAAAATTACTAAGAAATTTATTGCTTTGATAGCAGTAATGGCAGTTACGCTTGGGCTTTTTTCAAATATTGATGATGCAAGCGCAACTACATCTAAAGATGGTTATAACATAACCGTTTCAAACATTCAGGTTTCGCCAGGTCAGGTAGACGTTGGTTCGCTTGCTTCACTAAAGTTCGATTTTAATATCGAAACACAGTCAGGCAATGCAATGAAGCCAGGAGATACGATCAATCTTTCTACAAATATTGGAACGATGTTCGGAAGTCTCCCAAGCTCAGAGATTGCAATTTTCTCTGATAATGGACAGCAGATTGCTACAGCAGTAGTTACAGGCACAGAGGTTAAGATTACACTAGGGTGCTGATTTCCCAGCAGACAGAAACTTCTTGACCGGAAGTATCTATACGGGAGCACGTCTAAAGGCTCTAGATAACGGAGCAACAGATGGAAATCCTGTGACTAAGGCTCTTACAATCGAAGATGCAAATGCAAACGTAACATTTAAGGTTAAAGCTGCAGCTCCTGGAACAGGAACTGGTGGAATTGGTCCAAGTCCAGGTGCTAGAACAATCAACAACAGATTGATAGAGAAGCAGGGATGGACATCTGGATACGATACAGCACACATCAAGCTAATCGGAAACCAGTTAGGTTCGCTCAGACTTTTCAACACATATAACAATATCGATAGCACTTTTGGAACATATCAGGAGCAGACAAATTTGATGCTCGTAGATAAGATTCCGCATAATGGTGTAATTGATATTGATACAATTTCATTTACGGCTGTTAGATATAACTGGGCTGAGGTTCCAGCAGGTGGAAACCCACACTATGCACAAGCAGCTGCGGGTGCAATAATGCCTGTTGAATCAGGAAGTAACTGGCTTCCAGTATCACAGTATTTCACGCAGATTACGCAGAGCTCTTCAGATACATACAACAGCTTCTATGCTAAGATTAAGGCTCAGAAGCTAAGCTATGGTGTATTTAGAGACCCAGCGACAGGTGGAGATACTTTCATCGCTAATCTATCAAATGATTCACTTAAGTACACTGACCTAGAACCAAATCTAGGTGGTATGAACAAGATTAAAGACATCTATGGTCCAAACGGACCTTCACAGGGTAACATAGTTACATTCTTTGCTGAGTTCGACACTCACTATCCAGAAATCACAGGACTAGAGAACGTAACTAACAAGGGTGAGATTTCTTCAGATCAGGCAAGCGATGAAGCTTCAGTTACTTACACAATTGATAAGTCTGCAGGAAACGCAAGCGTTGCAGCAGGAACAATTCGTGTAAAGGTTGTAGATGAGATTGACAACACAACTCCTATCAAGGGAGCTGAGTTTAAGATTCAGACAAAGCTAAACGGCAAGTGGTCAGATTACTACATCAGAGGCCGTAAGGCAATCGCAAAGTCAAACGCAAGTGGAGAAGCTGTTATCACAGGCCTATCAAGAGGCGACTATCGTCTAGTTCAGACATCAGCACCAGGGGCATATAAGTTTGATAACAATGTATTTAAGCCAAACCCAGCATATACAACATCAGGTTCACTAAATGCAACTGAGGGAACATTCTCAATCCTAAATGCAGCGCAGCCAGGATTTTCAGCAATCGTGCCAAACTACCAGAAGGTAGATGCAAGCATCAAAGGAAGCAAGGAATATGTTGATCAGGATAATACAGCTCTAACAATACCTGCAAATACATTTGAGGTAACACTAGCTCAGATTCCAACTGAAACATATAATGGTGTAACAATGCCACAGGCTCTTACAGCAGCTGTAGGAACGGACGGAAGCTTCGAGTTTGACAAGATCGAGTTCAAGAAGCCAGGAACATATAAGTTCAAGGTTTCAGAGAACAGAGCAAATCCTCTAGCAGGCGTAGTATACGATAATGCAGAGAAGGAAGTAACTGTTACAGTAACAAATGATAACGGAACACTTAAGGCTGTAGTAGATAGCGAGCCAGCATTTAAGAATGTATTCAACTACACAACTGCAAACTTCAAGGTTAAGAAGGCTTTGACAGGAGATCAAGCTCCTACAGCGGAAGAGTTCAAATTTGAGCTTAGCGCGGTAGGAACAACTGCAGCGGGAGTAAACGATGTTCCAATGCCTGTGGGTTCAGTACTTGATAAGAAGGTTATTTCAGTAAATGGCGCAGGTGATGTAGACTTTGGCGATATCAAGTTTGAGGCAGTTGGTAAGTACACATACAAGGTAGTTGAGCTTAATACAAATGCACTTAACTACACATATGATGCAGCAGAGTACACAGTTATTGTTGATGTAACTACTGATGCTGACAACAAAGCTTGTTGCAACTGTAGATATCCAGAAGGATGCTGCTGCAGCTAATGAGATTGAGTTCACAAACAAGTATGAGGTACCAGTGGTACCAGTTGTACCACAAGCACCAGCAAATCCTACAGCACCAAAGACATCAAACAAGCCTAACACAGGTGATGATGTAGGAAACCTAATCATGATGCTCAGCATGTTTGCTGCTTCAGCGGGTCTTCTTGGAGCAGTTAGCTACAAGAGAAAGCTAAATAAGTAGGGACTATTCCCTAGTAGCTTAGGCGAAAGGAAGAAGCAAATGTAAATCAAAGCACTTCGATATGATATGTACCCTCTTTACTGGACACCCAGTAAGGAGGGTATTTTTCATGCGTTACAGTCATGAGTATAAGTTAGAGTGTATCGAGCTATATAGACAAGGAATCTGGCCTGAAACGCCAGAAAGGATAAAAAAACGGCAAGATTTCGTAAAATGATTCGATACTGGGTTCGTATCGAAGAACAAAAATGCACCAGACGCTTTAAAAGCACTTAGGTAGTAACAAAGTGTAGACCCTGAAGCGAAATATGAATTAGTTGCTAAAGTATTAGCAGGACAATCCAACAAGTCAGTTGCTATTTCTGCGGGTATCAGCGATGGAATGCTATATACATGGGTTCGCAAATACAAAGAATTGGGTTACAATGGTCTTGTGAATAAACAGAAAGGTCGCAAGAGCAATAACCCTGATATGAAAAAAAGAAAAACGATTGAGCCCAAGCCTTTAACTGAATCAGAACGCGAAGAGTTAATCAGACTAAGAGCAGAAATTGCGGCAATGAAAGCTGAGATTGAAGTAGTAAAAAAAGGATCGCCTTGAGACAAGAAAGATGGGCTGCGCAACTCAAGGCGAAAAAAAGCAGCAATCATCAAAGCGCTCAGAGAAGAAGGATACCAATTAAAATACCTACTAAAAGGTTTAAATATGCCTAAATCAACTTACTACTACGAAATCAGTAAAGTTGATACTGTAGGCTTTAGAAATGCTGAACTCACTGAAGAAATCAAGAAAAATATTTGAACAGCATAAAGGTAGATATGGTGTAAGAAGAGTGTATAGAGAGCTCTTAAGACGTGGAAATATTGTTAATCACAAAAGAGTACAACGTATCATGCATTCCCTTGGATTGCAAGGCAAAAAGACCTAAAGAGAAATATCATTCATTCAAGGGCGAAGTAGGTAAAGTAGCACCAAACATAATAGATAGGGACTTTACAGCGACAGCACCACTTCAGAAGTGGACAACTGATGTATCTCAGTTTAACTTTTTCATGGGGAAAGTGTTATCTTTCTCCGATAATTGACATGTACACAAACGAAGTTATTTCATATGATTTATCGATGAGTCCAAACCTAAATCAAATCAAGAGAATGTTAGAGATGGCATTTAAAAAAGTTCAAATCACTTACAGGATTAATATTTCATTCAGATCAAGGATGGCAATATCAACATAATTACTATCGTCAGGAACTAAAAAAACAGAGGAATTATCCAATCAATGTCTAGGCGTGGCAATTGCATAGATAATTGCATTATGGAAACATTCTTTGGACGTCTAAAGAATGAAATGTACTACGGCTACGAGAAAGAATATGAATCATTTGAGAGCTTTTCAAAGAGCACTAGATGAATACATAAGTTATTACAACAATGAAAGAATACAAACGAAAAAAACAAAATGGATGCCACCTGTAAAGGTACAGGATAACATCCATGTGTTCCGCTTAGTTCATAACATGTGTCCAGGATTCTGGGTACATATCAATATGTTCGAGTGCTTTTTATGAGAAGACTCTATGGTTGATAAAGGTACACAGTCTGTACGCAGACTGTTGAAGGGAGAAAAATATCAGCACGCTTTATTGTCGATTTTATGGTCGAAATCGTATATAATTGAGTAGGAAATATGTAAGTTACTAAATTTTGACTAGGTGCGTATGTGTTAGGAAATGGAGGCATATTTGAAGGATAAGAAGCTTATGGCAGTTATATATGCAATTTTAGCTGCTGTTTTTTATGCTATTAATACTCCTATATCTAAACTTCTGCTAGATCATGTTCCTTCAGTTTTCATGGCCTCGTTTTTTTATACTTCGGTGCAGGTATAGGCGTTGGGTCTCATGTACTCATTTAATAGTAATAGGATTAAGGAGGAGAAGCTAGAGAAAAAGGATTTACCTTATACTCTAGGAATGATTATTCTCGATATAGCTGCTCCTATTTTCCTTATGATTGGAATAAGGCTGGGGAATGCTTCAGATGCCTCGCTTCTGGAAACTTTGAGATTGTTGCAACAGCTATGATTGCACTTCTACTTTTCAAAGAAAAGGTTTCAAGAAAAACTATGGATGGCGATAGCGCTGATAACAGTTTCTAGCATAATCCTATCGGTAGATGGAAAGAGTGAATTTAGTTTCTCGTACGGCTCAATTTTTCGTCTTGCTTGCAACACTTTGTTGGGGAATGGAAAAATAACTGTACGCGAAGCATTTCTGATAAGAGTACCTACGAGATTGTAACGCTAAAAAGGGCTGGGGTCAGGTACAGGCTCTTACGTAGTAGCACTAGTAATGGGAGAGAAGCTGCCAGAAGCGAAGTATATCTTCTTTGCAGGTGTGCTGGGATTTGTTGCTTATGGACTTAGCATTTTTACATATATTAGAGCACAGAGATATTTAGGGGCGGCTAAAAACTAGCGCGTTTTACGCCATTGCACTGTTTATAGGAGCGGCCTTTTGCCTTTGCCTTGCTTGGAGATGAGCTTACTTGGAAATATTTAATTGCTTTTGATAATAATGATAGTGGGAACAGCTTTTGTTGTATCTGATTCGCTAGTTCAAACGCATAGCTATGTTCACAGCCATTTGATAAGGCACACGCACGATGGTTATACGCATACACATTTGATAGAGCATGGACATACTCATAGGCATATCGGAGATTCGGAAAAAGCATGAGCATGGGAGCAGATAAGGATTTTAAAGAGAGCGAGGAGCATCGCTTAGATCATAAGCGTAGATTAAGTAAAAAGGGAAGATGAGGATTAGGATGAAGAAGAGATACCTTTTTTTGTGTACTTATACCAATTGGATTAATTTCATTGGTTCTAGGAGTAATGGGAGTTGTTAGTTTTTTTAAAAGCAGGTGTCATTTATGAGGTAGTATGCGATAGAAGTGAGGGCACTATGCTAATTCCTGCAAAAGGCACTTATAGCATTTGGCTCAGTATTCAAAACAACAGTGTCAATAGTATTGTACCTTCAAAGCCAAGGCTAGTAAATGATGAAACAGGCAAGGAAGTTGAGCTATCAAACCCACTAGGAGAGTCGACTGTAACTGTAAATGGAAATACAAGAGTAAAGATATATACTTTTGAGACTGAAGCAGGTAGCTATACAATTTTCGGCAAAGAATGAAGCAGGATCAGAAGATGGAAAAAGAAACGCTTGGAGCAAGAGTAATCGGAAAAAGGATATGCAGACTATAGCAGCTTCACACTTCAGGTGCGTAATAGCACAAACTTTATATTCATAGCCCTAAGTGTAATTTTTGATTTTATTAGGTGGACTTATGATGCTTGCTGGAGTGATTTTTACCGATAGTACTTACATTAAGTGCTAGAAATAAAAATTTAATTAAAGTGTGGATTTGAAAATCTGTTCTTATATTATTAAAAAAATGGCGCCCAAAGAAAGTTTTTGGACGCCATTTTTATTTTTTGTTTATTCTGGTTTTTGACTTGTCTTTCATCCAGAGTTTACTAGCTATATTGCAAATGAGTAGTCCCAGCAAAGTATGCCAAGTATCATTAGGTGAGCTGGGATAGAAGATGTAGAAGAACCACTTGTTGAAAGCAGCCTTGCTTCCCGGCTTTCCGTTATAGGCATAGATGATTGGAATTACTAGTACTGTACCGAGCTGCCAGAATTTGATACTGCCACGGCTCGCCATGTTGCAGTGCGAAGTAGACGCTAGCTGCAAAGGTTGCTAAGCTGACTATCAGATATCCTAAAGCCTGTCTGTCTTTGCTATCTTTTATTCAGATATATGGACAAAGTGAACATTGGTGCAAATATTATCCAGTCTGATAGCATTGAGAGGAACAGCAGCAGTACTATAGCGACTATTGCAGGAACCTTGCCTATCTTGTTTAGGTTTTCTATCACTCCCATTATTGCAAAGGCGCATGCCAAGGTAAATATGACATTGCCCATAGGCCTGTGTAGCTGCCGAATCCAAAAATACGAAAAACGGAAGCTGAGATATTATAGCGAAGCCAATAAGCCTTACAAAGTATTTTTTTACGATTAGATGTATGTATAAAGCCTTGCGCTAAAAACAAAGCACATAGATGGTGCTGCGATTCTACCAAACAGGCGCATTACCATGTAAAGGGTAGAGCTAGATGGTAAAAATGCATATGCAATGTGGTCGCAAAGCATTGATATTACTGCTAAATACTTTATCTGGTTTACGTTCATTTGTCTTGTTATCTCGTTTGTTTTCTGAGTTTGATTGATACTGCAAAGCAGATGCAAAGCAGTGATGTGCTAAACATCATGAACCAAGCTGCAGCATCTGAGCTATCGCCTGTGTTTACAGGGCTAGCCTTAACAGTGTTTGCAGGCGGGATGCTTGGGCTTGTAAGCTTTTGTATTTGTAAGTGTTGTTACTGATCCGTCCACACTAGTTTCTACATCTAGTTTATATCCTGCAGGCACGCTGAATTCTTTTTACTGTCCAGTTATAGCTATCATCAAGATTTGTCCAAGTGTATGTCCAGCCGTTAGCAGCATTTAGCTCTACTGGTGCACCATATGCTAGACCATCTTGATAAAGCTGAGCCTGAATAGATGTCTCGGAACCATTTTTTTCCAAACCTTGTTTACTGTGCGGCTTGTGTATTTGATAGTTGTGTTGTTGAAAAGAAAAAAATAAAGGATCCCCATCACTATTAGTCATTATATTACCATTGGGACTAAGTTTAATTGGAGCTCCAAAGGTATCATATAATGAGCCATTCACTTCTAGATAACTTGGATAATAGATATTGTTATATTCGTTCAATCGTACAAACAATCTTATATTATATACTTTTTGGATCAGTTTTGATATTAGGTAAATCGGTTGGAAACTCCTCAAGTGTAAAAATCCAGATATGTAGTGCCTGGAGCTGGCTGATTATTTCGTATATATACGTCAAATGCATCTGATAGATATAAACCAATTGTGCTGGCATCGCTTTCGGTGTTTATATATAAATCGTTAGAACCACGTGGATAAATCGATGCACTTATCGTAGTACCATCTGGGGCTTTTAAAAGCAAACTTAAACTTGCCCTAGATGCTCGTTAGTAAGTGGAGCATTATCTAAAGTAATTTTTTTATTTTTTTTGTTTTCGTCTATTTGGTAGCTAGCAAATACATTACCAAGTACAAAGATGTTGATGAGCATTAGCGTGCATAAAAAGCACGGTAATCTTTCTAATTCCCTTATTCATAACCTACCTCTTTCTTAGAATAATTATAACTTCAAATTTCTGTATTTTAAATCGCTATGCAATTATAACATTATTATCATAAAAAGTATACTTAAATAATAATATAGAAATGCCTTTATTTAGTTATTTGATAGGAGCATATTATTAGTATCAGAGTGCGCAAGCGTTATCCTAGCAAAATGGCTCACATAGGCTCACATATAGGTTGCATAGGAAACTCTTGAATATTGATTTTTACGAAATTATGAGCTATATTAAAAATATAATAAGAAAGAATTTTGTACATAGGATGTTTTTGGTCTTTAGTACTAAAGTGTAAATTTAATCTATGAATCAAAAGAGGAAAAAGATGGTAAAGACTACGAAAAAGAGTAAGTGTAAGCGCTAGTAAGCATCGTCTTACTTTGATTTTAATAATAGTGGCTCTTGCTTTTACAGCTATTCTTTCGGGGTGCGCGAGGAATGGTGACATATCGAAGAAGCTTCAGGCAGATGGATTTGATATTCACATCTATAGCGATGATGACATTGAGACAAGAGAGCAATTTGATGAACTTAAGAAGAATAAGTACTTTGTCAGGTTTGAACTCAGATCTTCGAGTATCTTTTTACATTGAACTTGCATATGAATCAGGAAAGCTTAGAAGAATAGTTTGCGATAATGGCTTTGATGACAGCAGCGGTGCTTTTTTTATGTTATAGATCTTGAGAAATCTGCTGAGTATTACTGCGCTTATTATCTTCAGGATTACGATGCACCGTCGGAATATTATTACAAGATGGTAAAGGGCTCTATGAAGGATGTTATTTACTTCTTTTGATCCTGAGAAAAAAAGCTAAACAAGGAAGACGGAGAAAAAAATATTGGCTTTGTTAAGGAATATTTGAAGAAGTACGGGCTTGATAAGGAAACCCTGTTAAACTTGGGAAAAGAGACTAGGTATTTTAGGGATTATTTGCCTAAAAGGGATGAAATTCAAGACGGTGAGGATGAGAATAATTAAAAATTTTTGAGGACGAAATTGAACTGCACCCCAAAAAGTTGGACAGTATAATTAAGAAGCTCTAGAGGACTGAATCCTGTATTGCACAGGACTCAGTCCTTTTAACTTACACTTAATTCGTTTATTGTTGTAATAGTCAATATATGTTTCAATCTCGGAAATTAGGTGTTCTGTAGATTTGAATTCATGTTTGTAAAACATCTCTGTCTTAAGTAGACCGAAGAAGTTTTCCATGACAGAATTATCTAGACAGTTTCCCTTTCTAGACATGTCTCTGTATTATGCCATGTTCTTTAAGTACGCGTTGGTATCTCTTCATTTGATATTGCCAACCTTGATCTGAATGCAGGATTGTTTCACTTGTATTTGGAATCTTTTCAAAAGCCTTATCTAGCATATCCATGACTTGATGGAATACTGGATGAAGTGAAATATTATAGCTTACTATTTCCCCATTGAATAAATCTAGGATAGGTGACAAGTAAACCTTTCCTCCACGAACATTGAACTCTGTAACGTCAGTTACCCATTTCTGGTTAGGCTTTGTTGCTGCAAAATTGCGATTCAATATGTTAGGGGCAACTTTGCCAACGCTGCCTTTGTAGGAGCGATACTTGTGGCTTCTAATTTCACACTTAACACCACATGAGTGCATAAGCTTTCTAACAGTCTTGTGGTTAATGGAGTATCCTCTGTTACGCATTTCCATAGTTATCCTGCGGTATCCATAACGACCTTTGTTTTCCCTGAAAATCTGGACAATTACTTCCTTTTCTTCAAAGCATGCTTTATCCTCACTCATGGAGATGTTTTTAATTGATAGTAGAATGTGCTACGAGGCATACCGTCGAATGCGAGAATATCTTGCAGTCTGTATTTACGCCTTAGTTCGTCAATGATGATTACTCTTTTCCCTGACTCTCGCTTTATTCTTTCTTGAACTAAGGCATTTAATTTTTTTAAGTATTCATTTTCCATTCTAAGTCTCTGAACTTCTTTGATAAGATCTTCTTCTACTTCTGGCCTTAGTTGTTTCTTCTTCGGACTAGTTTCTTTTTATCATATTCGGTTTTCGTCCACGCCTGTCTATATACAAAGCTTCTGGATCCCTCCTCATAATATATGCGTTCCCAATTCAGCACCTGAACTTCGGTTGGCATTTTAAATATTACTGCTGTTTGATTCGCAGATAGATGTTCTCTGTGCATATATTCTATTACATATTGTTTGAACTCGCCAGTATATGTGCCATTATGTAATTGCAAACCCTCCGACCATATTTTTTTCATAACGGCTAACCCATCTTTCAACCTGCTTTTTTTCGCAGTCCCTAGGACTTTTGCACTAGCTTTATAGCTCTATGCCTTCTTCGATAACTCTTAAAACAGCTTCTAATTTTTTTCTTCATACGAATATTTACTCATAAAAAGTACACCTCAAAAAGTTAGTTTGTGTCCAACTTTTGGGGTGCACTTCAAATTGACGTCCTCTTTTTATTAATAAAAAAATTTGTATAAAAAAATATGATAAATAGTTTACAATTTGCTGAAGGTTTAGGTTATAATAAGGCAAAGGCATTAATTTGATTGGAAAATCAATTATTTATTTAGAAAAGCGAGGTTAAGAAATGAGCAAAAGAAAATCGTGCGTTTCAATCCTGCTGACATTGGTGCTTGTTTTATCAACATTCACCTTTTTTGGCGTGAGATCTGAAGCAGCTACCGTGACGGTAACAAGCGTTGCGGAATTGCAGCAGGCGATTAACAACTCTTCAGGCGAGACAGAAATAGTATTAGCGAATGACATGCAGCTAACTGCGACTGTTACAATTCCAGCAGGAAAAAGCATTACACTGCAGGGCGGAGTGACTTTGACAAGAACATCAAGTGCAATTGCCTTTGATATCAAAGAGGGCGGAAGCCTCACATGGCAGGATATCAAGCTTGATGGAAATGCTAAGGACACAAACTATAAGAGCGCAGTAATTAACAACCAGGGAAAATTGACAATTAATGGTGGAGAAATCAAGAATGTAAGATCAAATAGTCCAATGGTAGGTATTGTAACGGCAAAGGGCCCAAATGCAGTGCTTACAATGAACGGTGGATCAATTCATGATAACTACATGAGCAACCAGTTTACGAATGTTGTTAAGATTACAGAGGGTGCTTCATTCTTCATGAATGGAGGAGATATCTCAAACAACACACTAGAACACAGTGGAAGCAGTGGTCTAAATTCAGCTGTCGGAGTTGAAGGTATCAGAGGAAGCTCTACCATGGAGATGACAGGTGGTACTATTACAGGAAATACTGCCGAATATGGTGGAATACTCGTTGGAACATATAGTACAAACTATACAATGCAGAATAACTTCAGCAACCCAGCACACTACTATTCAACAGGTACTCTTAACCTAAAGGGTGGTACTATCTCTAATAATACAGCAGCAGTACTAGGAGGCGGTATAGCCGTAAACGGTACCGGTAAGCTAACTATGTATGGCGGTACAATCAGTGGCAATAAGGCTCCGTTTGGTGGAGGTATTGGTGTAGTTGACTATCTAACTTCAGCTGATGGAAAAAGATTTGGTGAAGCACGCTGGAGAGGCTTCTTCCCAGCGAGCGTTACAATCAATGATGGCCTCATCACAGGCAATGAGGCTACTATGACAGCTGTTACAAGTCAGATTACAGACCCTAATGCCGAGAACGGAGTTGGTGGCGGTATCTATGTTGCTTCCAAGGAAGTTTACATCAATGGTGGTCAGTTCACAAACAACACTGCTGGCAAGCAGGGTGGCGGTATCTATGTTGCATCCGTACCATATAAGCTTCAGATGGGTAAGACTCTCGTAACAGGTAACTCTGCGACTAAGATAGGTGGCGGAATGTGGCTCTGCCCTACAGGAAGTGCAACAACAGCTGTTACAAACGGAGCATCATTCTTTGATAACAAAGCAGGTAACGGTGCAGAAAACAACGATACCGGCTCAGCAGGTGATGATGTAGCATCAATCAATAAGCAGGACCCAGCATCACAGACTTTGATTCTTTCTAACAATGGTCTTGATAACTGGCTTGTACACTGGTATGAAGACGGTAAAATTGATGAAGCTTACCTAGGTAACTCAGATGGAAGCCCAAGATATCCAAACACTGTTAGCCCAGTTGTTGACAGAGGAACTCTTGATGGAATAACAGAGAAGATTGCTCTTAAGGCGATTGTTTCTGATGAGGGTAAGGCTGCAGCAAGAAATGTAGCTAAGGTTATCGTTACAGGTAATACAGCACCTCGTGGCGGTGGTATTGGATCAAACGGTGCAGTAGCATTCGGTACAGATCCAGTTAACTACGACAAGGTAGATTTGACAGTATCAAAGAAGTGGGAAAAACAGCAATACTAACCACGTTACATCAGTTACTGTTGGTCTCTTCAGAATAACAAAAGCTAACTTTGATGCAGTTGCACTAACAAATGCAGACGGAAGCGCGCTTGATACAACAGGGATGAGCGAGAGCGAAATCTTCCAGGCAAAGGTTGACAAATTAATGACTTCTGGTGCTAATACATATGCACAGATTGACCAGGTTGCTTTTGAGTAATGCAAACGACTGGAAGTTCAAGTTCGTAGACCTACTCAAGTATGACATGGTAAACGATGCTCAGGACACAACAAATCCTAATATCTACTTCGTAAGAGAGATGGATACAGATGGAAACTGGGTGGCAAATGATGCAAATGCTACATTTGGAGCTCAGCAGATAAGAGCTAGCTACAAGGCTACAAAGAACGCTTCTGGCGCTTACGATCAGGTCATCACTAACGAGGAAGTTAAGCTCAGAGAAATCGAGGTTACTAAGAAGTGGGTTGGCGACAGAGAGTCTAAGGTAGAAGTTCAGCTTTACAAGAATGGAAACCCTCTAGGAGCTAGCAGAGTTCTAGAAGGTGCTAATAACTGGACAACAAAGTTCGATAACCTAGAGGTTAGAGATGCTGGTGCAACAGAGGACAATGTTTACAGTGTTCGTGAGGTTGGCGAGGCAAATGGTGCTATCAAGATTGGCGCAAAGCACTATAAGGTAAGCTATAGCGCAATTGACCAGGATGGCAAGATGACTATAACAAATACCAAGAATCCTACACCAAAGAAGGATAAGCCTCCTACACCTAACACAGGTGATGGCTTCGGAAGTGGCATGACAGCACTCTTTGGATTAAGTGCACTTGGACTACTCGTACTTGTTTACAACAAGAGAAGAAGATATCAGTAGTTAAGTAAATAAATAAACCTTAAGGCTCCTGCTACTTTAGATAGCAGGAGCTATTTGATTTAAATGCTACGAAAAAGTAGCGATTTTATTTAAAATGTGAAGAAAGGTTGCTTGTTTTGGAAATAGCTATTTGCTATGGTATGTGCATGTAAAACGAAAATGGAGGATAAGTTTATGATATCAATGAGAATTAGAGAACTTAGAAAAACAAGCAAAAATTATCACAAGAAATGATGGCTGAAAAAAATAGGGGTATCTAGACAGGCTATCACGAAGTGGGAAACAGGACTAGGCGTTCCAGATATTGAAAAATCTAGTAGCAATTGCTGATTTATTCAAGCTTTCTTTAGACGAACTAATGGGCAGGGATATTGAGCATGAAACACTTGCAAAAGACTATTTATATGAAAGTGTTACAGAGTATGATATAGACGGCAAAAAGAACTTTGATATTAGCTTCATGAGGGGCAAATAAGCTAAAGCTTTATGCATATGAGGGCGAAAAAGTTAAGGTGATTTTGCTTTCCGATACAATTTCCGATATTCAAAATGAATTAAAAACTAAGATTGACGACATCAAATGGAAAATTGACATTGACATCAAAAGAGTTGGAAATTTATCGGAAACAGTTGCAAAGAACGAACTAACAATCAAAAATTCTAATCCCACAATTATATATGGGTGAAGTAGAATTGAATGGCAATACAAATATACTTGAACTGAAAAACCTTGAACTTGATAATATAGAATTTAGTGGGAAGTCAAAAGAAATAACCCTGGAAAATATAAAAAGCCATATCGAAATTGATACAAATGAGGATGCTAAACTATATGTTAAAAAAATGTAGAGGGAGCGCTAGATATTAATCAGCTTTCAGCCACATCTAAACTATATATAGCATCTACTGATGAATTTGGATTTGTCACAAAAGGAGTACTAAATAAAGTTTTATGTAAGCAGGATATGTTGAATATAAAGGAAGCTTCTGAGGAGCCTAAATTAGTTATAGAACTTAATGGAATAAAAAAAGTGAATTATCTATTTGCCATATGGAAGACAGTATGCTGTAATGGCACATGGTTAAATGATGAGTTATCCAGGTATTGACTTTTTTTCGCTATATGAATTTAAAAATTGTAGCGAAAGAGGTTGATTATATGAATGAAAAAAATATTCTTGATAAATTACTTGAAGAACAGAACGGATATATTAGATTAGTTGATGTCCAAAAATGAAGGCGTATCAAAGTATGCTGCTTTTAGACTATGTACGTAAGAATGAAATGGAAAAAGCAGCTCCTGGCATATACATCTTGCCGAATACATGGGAAGATAGACTGTACTTGATTCAACTTAGAAATAGAAAAAAATTGTTTTTTTCTCACGAGACAGCTTTTGTATATACACAATCTATCCGATAGAGAGCCTTTTTTACCAGTAGTTACTGTCGGACGGGGGTATAATGCGAAACATCTAAAAGACAATGGTGTTGTAGTACATACTGTGAGACAGGAATGGTTAGAGCTTGGATTGATGCAGGCGCAGACCTTTGCTGGTAACACAGTGCGGATTTATGACAGAGAACGCTGTATCTGTGATATTATTAAAAATAAAAACAAGATGGATATCCAAATATTTCAAATGGCTTTTTAAGTCATATTTTTTTCAAGTGGGGAAAAAAATATTTACAAGCTAATGGAATATGCCAATGTTATGGGAATTTCAGATAAAGTGAGGCAATATACAGAGGTTTTATTATGATTAAAAGTGCTCAAGCTGTAAAGGCAAAGATAAAAAACAAAGCAGGTGGAAACAGTGATAAATCCCAGATTATGCTAAGAATATATCTGATGGAACGACTTCTTGAGAGAGTTTCTTTATCACCGTATAGAGATAATTTTGTTTTAAAGGGTGGTTTTTTTAGTTTCTTCTTTGGTAGGCGTGGATATGCGTTCAACTATGGATATAGATACTACAGTAAAGTCACTTCATCTGGAGAAAAAATCAACGCAAAAAATTTTGGAAGAAATAATGGCGATTGATTTAGAGGATGGAATTGATTTCTGTATAACAAAGGTGCAGGATATTATGGAAGGCCATGAGTATGAGGGTATCCGTTTTATGATAGAGTGCACGATGGATAAGTTAAAACAAACTATTAAAATTGATATATCAACGGGGGATGAGATTACGCCAAGGGCAATAGCATATAGATTGCCGCTTATTATTGAGGACAGAACAATTGATATCTGGGCATACAACTTGGAAACTCTTCTTGCTGAAAAAAATTTGAAACTATCATTGTAAGAGCTGAAGCTAACACAAGAATGAGAGATTTCTATGATATACATGTGTTACTTGAACAAAATGAAATTTCCTTGGATAGAGATACATTCAAATCTGCGTTTTATGCTACATGTAAGAGAAGAGAGTCTACTGAGTATATTGCTACGATAGATGAAGTTATCGATAAGATTGCTGTTGACGAAGTAATGAGGCGACATTGGGCTAACTATCGAAAAAAACTAACTATTATGTAGGAGTATTAGAATGGGATGATGTGATAGGGAGTACACGAACGCTAAGAACAATGCTTGATTGTAAAAAAATGACTGATCAAAAGTGCATATAGACCATGGCTTCTGCTATTAAATAGCAGGAGCCTTTTTCTTGTTTTAAAGAGCAGCATAGAATATAATTGTAGATAGATAATCGCTCTTATATCATCTATCAGCATAGAGCACTCAAGAAAGAGAAGCAAAAGTATGTTTATAAGAAATAATCAAATAAGATTTAAACAGCGTATGAAAGAATTGATCTTCGATTATTTAGTTATCATTCTATATCTGTTTGTAATATTTTTTTAGTGTCAATGGCAGTTTATTTCCTGTTTTTTTCAATGGAATTCCTAAAATGAGCGAGCCACAGGCACAGCTAATTGTTGTATTGACATCGGTTATTCCAATTATTTTGATCTTTGCTTATTTGGATTACTCAAAGGATGGCAGTATTGGTAAACAAAAAAATCCGGTTTAAAAACTCATATATAAACATAAATCTTTTAGAGCAAGCTTTATAAGAAACTTAATCAAATTTTTACCATGGCAAATAGGACATATGAGTACGATCCATGGAATTTACTCCGACTTTGACTTATGGTCAATAGTTCTATTTTTTTATAGGCATAGGGCTTGCTATTATGTTATTGCTAATGGGATTTATGCGTAATGATAAAAAGACATCTAGGCGATTTATTAGCACAAACCCAGGTACAGAATAATTAGAAATCAAAATAACTGCTGTTCCTTTTTACATTGCAATTTATATCTCATTCACCAAATAGACAAAAATCGCAGAGAAACCAACTAGAACACTGAGTTTCACGATATTGACAGAATTTTTTTCACATATGATAGCATCTAAATATAATTAAATAGTATTCAAAGGAGGGAATTAGGTGCAAATCCTAAGCGGTCCCGCCACTGTGAAGACTTTAATGTCAAGCCAGATTACTTCTTTGAGTATAGCCACATTTATTCTACGAGCGATGGATTGTGTTGACTGTTAAACTAGTTGTCCTCGGGTTTGAGCTATGGCGTAGGCTTGAATCTACAAGTGCTTTACAGTGCTTTGATTAAGAACGAGTTTAAGTAAATACAGGAGCATCATTGCAGCGTAAGCTGCTTTTTGTTTGCCAAGTAGAATAAAAAGGACTTTTGTAAAGGAGAACTAGTATGAACAAAAAGGTTTTTTTAACCAAACTATTCAGCTTGATGCTCGCATTAGCTCTTGTTCTGCCAAGTACTGGACTAAATCAAGTATTTGCGTCGGATAATGAAGCAGAAGTGACTACAAGCAGAGAAGCTGTAAGCGAAAGCCCAACGAGTAAGAAATTAGCTAAGTTCGCAGAGAAACAGTATTCCGTAGAGGGAACTGTCGGAGAGCAAAAGGAACTAGTGCTAAGAGGGCTTGCTGAGGATGGCTCAGAGCTAGACCTAGACCTTGAGGTTGAGGTTCCAGAAGGCTGGAAGCCTTATGTAGATGTTACTGCTAAAGGTAACAAGCTTACAATAAGAGACAAGGGCAAGGCATGGAGCTCACAGTGCATAGTAAATGACAAGAGCAACAGGGATGTAACCGTTAGAGTTTATATCGAGTTTAAGGAGCCTGTTTCAGAGGATCCGTTTGTCGGAGCTCTTGCTCAGTGGAATTTTGATAAGACAACTAATACGCTTAAGGGATTTAAGGATAAGAACAATCCTACGGAAGTTGTAATTCCTAAGACAATTGATGGAATTCCAGTAAAGCACATTGATAAGGATGCGTTTAAGTTTAGCTCATTTGGTGGGAATGTAAAAAACAGAATTACAAAGCTGACCATACCAGAGGGTATCGAAAGCACAGGCTACATGTCATTTCAGGGTAATGACCTAAGCGAAATTAAGCTACCTAAGTCACTTACATCGCTTGGTGGAAGAAGCTTTTATGGCAACACCAATTTAAAAAAGGTAGAGTTTGCAGATGGCATAAATCTAGAGGTCATACAGAGCGATTCCTTCCAAAACACAGGACTTGAAAGCATTGAACTTCCTGACTCAGTAAAGAAAATTGAAAGCGGTGCGTTCAATGGTTCTCATCTAAAGAGCATCAAAATGAGCGATGGCGTTAGCGAAATCGGAGACCAAGCGTTTTCATTCACCTTACTTGAGGAGTTTACAATGCCTACAGGCCTTCAGACTTTGGGTAAGGCTTCAAGAAATAGCGGCGTGTTCTTCAGGACCTTCAGTGAAAAGACTGAGTATGCAAAGGGAACAGAAAGATTTACAAAGATCTACGATAGCACAGGAAAAGCAAATGTTTTAAATACAAGAGCAGTAGTAAATCCACAAGCTGTAACGATTAAATTCCAGGATGAAAATGGCAAGACTATCAGTGAAGATAAGACCTATGTCGGTGCAGAAAAGAACAAGCTTGTTGTTGAGAAAATCCCTGGAAAGTACTTCACAAGAGAGGTATATAGCACTGGTGCAGGTGATGGACACTACTACACAGACTACCTAAATCCATTTGTTACAAATGGTGCAAAGGTATACTCAGATGACGCTATATCAAAGGCAATCATCGGTGAAAACTACTATACACTCGGAAATAACTATGAATTCACACCAGAGTATATCAAGGGATATATAACACCTGAGAAGGTAACTAAGACTATATCAAAAGGATGACCACGAGGTAGTATTCACATATAAGGAAGCTGAAAAGGTTGAAGTTAAGTCTGAGGGAGAAGGACTAAAGCTTGATATCGAGGGTGATAAGGAAAGCGTTGGAAAGACAGTAAACTTCACACTTTACGAGCCATCAGGAAAAGAACTTGATAAACTTCTTTTAAACGATGAGGATATAAAGGCAAAAGCAAGCTTTGATGGACTAAAATATAGTGGCTCATTTGAGGTAAAAAGGAAAGACCTTAATAAAGGCTGTATATAAGGATGCAAGTGTTGAAAAATAAGCTGGAGTTCGATGTAGAAAAGACAGAACTCAAGCTTGGAGATAAGAGCAATTTTACAGTTAAAATACCGCGGAAAGCCTGTTCAGCTACCAAACGAAGATATTGAAATTACAACTGATGTTGATAGACTTCTAAAGATAAATGAAACAGAAGGAAACTTTAAGGCTATAACGGCAAAGAATGGTAAACTAAAAGCTTTCTGTGAAATCAAATCCTGCTCTTAATGCTGAAAAAGACATTCAGGTTGAGGCCATTGATGTTGATATGAGAATGGAAGATCTTCATAACACAGTTATAAGCAAGACTCCTGTAAAAAAATTGACAAGCTATACTTCACTGCAGGTGTTGATTACTACACCGATGTTGAGTTTGATGCCCCAGTGCCTGCGCTTGCAATAGAAAAGGCCTTGAAGGCTAAGGGTGTTAATACAGCATCAAAGGAAGAATTTGACTGTGGTGACAACTGCGGCTGGATGAAGGTTCTAGGCAAGGGACTTTGGACAGGTATCAATCCAAACGGAAGCTTTATGTATTCTGCTGATAACAAGATGGCCGATAAGGTAATATCGGAATTTGAGCTCAAGGGTGGAGAAAAACATCTGTGTTTTCTATGACGATAACTGGATGGTAAGAACTGATCTTACTTTCTTTGATAAGGAAGAGTATGTAGTTGAAGAGGGTGAGGAAGTTGAATTCACTTTGATGGGTTCAGACATAACTTACGGAGCAGATAATACAGCAAAGCCTGTTAGTGGCGCAGTATTAGAGCTTACTGAAGGCTCTAATGCTCCAAATGTGAGCGAGGCAAAGACGGATGCTCAGGGCAAGATTAGCTATAAATTTGAGAAGACTGGTGAATACAAGATTTCAGCAGTAGTCGAAGGCAAGTCAATTGCAAGACCTTATGCTAAGGTTGTAGTTAAGAAACGTGCAGAAGATCAGGAACTTAATTTCGAAGACACAAGTCTAGAAAAATAAGGATCAAAATGTGAACTTCGACTTCGGTAAGAAAAATGTTTCCTTCGTAATAGGCGAAGCTAAATCACTTGTATTAAAGCTAGATGTCGACCTCTCAAATATGTTCAAAGGCAAGGTAATTACTGAGGGAAAACCGTGTAGGAAGCTTAGTTCTTGAAGAAGACGGAAAGCCAGCTAAGGAGCTAGAATTTGGTAAGGATTATGCAGTAAAGGAAGGTAGCATAATACTAAATATAAATGGTAGCTACTTGAATAGTTTAAACGCAGGAAACTTACAGACTTAAGCTTAAGACTAAAAGCAGGCTTTGCAAGCATAGGTCTAACAGCTGCAAATCCAGTACCAGCACCTAATACTGGAAATCAGCCACAGGTTCAGCCAGGTAGTGCAGGTAATCCTTCTGTAGGTCCAGGAAATACAGCGGCAAATAAACCTGCTAAGGGTGTTTTGACAGGGGATTTTGTAGGAATCACAAGCTATGTGATGATTTGAGGGATTTGCCCTAGCAATCATAATCACAGGGGTTAGTAGCAAGAAGAAAAGTAACTAAGAACAAAATAAAAATCATAATTCAAAGGACGATGGCTAGGCTGTCGTCTTTTTTATGTCCAAACCTAAGGATGAACTGTCGTATAAATTGAAATCAAAAAAATTAAAAAAACACTTGTTAGACACAACTAACTTATGTATAATAAAAGATACCGACGGACGCGTCGGTTTAAAGAGGAGGTATTCATATGTGTGCTGCACGTAGACTTAGTGAGTCTGAAAGAAAAAATGAAATAATGAATTCTGCCGTCGATGTAATAACCCAAAAAAAGGCCTGGAAAATGCAACGATGGAAGAGATTATTGCTGGTACTAGTTTATCAAAAAGGTGGTGTTTATCACTATTATAAAAAAAGTGTCAACGAGATTTTTTTAAAGATATTATGCTCTCTGGAATTGAATATAGAAAAAAACAATTATAAAGGAGCATATGAATGAGTGTAAAAAGGGTCACGAAAAGGAATTTATAGCAAAACAATTTGTTGATAAAATTATAGATGATAACCCTTATATGCCACTTTATGTTGAGTTTCTTATTGCAAAGAAGAGAAATCCTGAGCTAGAGAAAATGATGCAGGAGCTTCAGAAGCAGACTAATGATAAATTTAGCACGGTCATGGGTGATGAATCAGGGTGGTCGTTTGACGAAAACACATTTAATGTTTCAACTGATGTGATTAATGCACTTATCCTTGCATCTAATATTCTAGGAGCTAGAGAGAACTTCAAAAAAAACAGACATTTTCTAGAGAGGATGTTTCTCAGTATATTTAAAGAAGGAGAGGAGAATTGATATGGACATATATAAGAAATCGTTTAGATATGTACCAGAGTATAGGGTGTTTGGTTATTTAGCGGTCTTAATATCTGCTATTTCGGCAATTATTATGGTGCTTGGATACCATTACATATATAAATTCTTTGATGAAGTTATAGTCAAAGATAGTCTTGAAAAACGCAAGCGTTTATGCAATAAAGATTGTAATATATTTGACTTTAGCAGCTATATTATACCTAATCTCAGGCTTGACTTCACACAAGCTAGCCTTTTAGGTTAGAGACCAATCTTAGAAAAAAATAGGAATCGATGGATTAACAGATTCGAGCTTCAGATTCTTTTGATATTAATCCGTCAGGACAGATTAGAAAAAAACAATAGATGATAACGCAGCGATGACACATACAGCTGTTGCGCACATGATTCCTGATAACTCGCAGGCATTTTTTTAACACCTATACTTGCAATAGTTCTAGCATTCTCGGTGAGCATTAGAGTAGGGATTGTCATAGTTGTTTTGACCCTTGTAAGTGCTCTAATACTAAAAGCTATGATGGGTAATTCTGAGTTTATGAAGGTATACCAATCGGCACTAGACAAGCTCAGTTCAGAGACAGTAGAGTACATAAGAGGCATGCAGGTTGTTAAAATCTTTGGAACAAAACTAAACTCATTCAAAGCCCTTGACGAATCTATAAAAAAACTATTCGAAATATGCCTATGACTACTCACTTTCGTGCAAGAAACCATATGTCATATATCAGTTGATTTTTCTGGCTTTAATTGCAATTATCAGCATACCGCTAAGTTTTTTCATTACAGGTATTGGAAACCCTAAGGATATTACCGTTGAGCTGATTATGATATTTTTTATCAGTGGTGTAATAATGGTTTCTTTCATGAAAATCATGTGGGCGAGCATGAATATTTTCAATGCTAAATATGCAATTGAGAATCTAGAAGCCTTGTATGACAAAATGCAGGAGGATAGGTTAACATATGGAAGCAGAACACGTTTTGATAACTATAATATAGATTTTTGAAAATGTGACATTCGCATATGGAGAAAAATACGGTAATCGAAAAACCTCTCGTTCTCGCTTCTCGAAAAAGCGAACTTACGCACTCGTAGGACATTCAGGTTCTGGTAAATCGACAATAGCAAAGCTGCTATCTGGATTTTATAGGCTTGATGCTGGAACAATCAAAATAGGAGGATATCCTCTTGAGGAATATACTAAGGAAGCGATTATACGCAATATTTCATTTGTGTTCCAAGATAGCAAGCTATTCAAAAAGTCGATATTTGACAATGTTGCCATAGCAGATGAAAGTGCGAATAGAGAAGATGTCATGAAAGCGCTGAGTTTAGCTGGTTGTGATGAGATTTTAGCTAAGTTTAAGGATAAGGAAAATACAATTATTGGCTCAAAGGGGGTTTATCTTTCGGGAGGAGAAAAGCAGAGAATTGCAATTGCAAGGGCCATTTTGAAGAACTCACCTATAGTAATAATGGATGAAGCGAGTGCCTCTATAGACGCTGATAACGAGTACGAATTACAAAAAGCTTTTAAGAATCTCATGAAGGACAGAACAGTAATCATGATAGCCCATAGACTAAGCAGTATTCAAAATGTTGATGAAATAATTGTTTTGGAAGGCGGTAAGGTGGTCGAGCGTGGAAGTAATGATTCCTTGATTGAAAAGCAAGGAATATATAGCAGGCTACTTCGTCTATATGAAACTGCAAATGATTGGAGGGTGTAAAATGAAAAAAACTATTTTAAAAAGAAGATATGCCCTATCTGAGCAGGGTGCTAAAAATGTTACTACTGCATCTTTATATTGTACACTTACGTATTTTGCAAACCTTGCACCTATGTTCATTTTAATGATAGTGTTCGATCAGCTGATTCTGGGGAATGTACATGCTACTTGGCAGTATATCTGCATGTCAATAGCTACACTAATAATAATGTATTTACTCCTATCAAAAAGAGTATGTTAGCCTTTATAACGCTACATACAAGGAGTCTGCAAAGTTGAGAACAGATATTGCTGAGAATCTTGCAGATTTACCACTTGCTTACTTTTCAAAGCATGATCTATCAGATTTATCTCAAACCATCATGGTCGATGTGAATTCGATTGAACATGCCTTGAGCCATTCAATACCTAAGGTTGTCGGTATGTGGATTTTCTTTCCTATTATGGGTCTAATGCTTGTAATTGGAAACTGGAAGCTTGGACTTGCAACAATAATTCCTACACTTGTGAGCTTTATAGTAATTCCGTTGAGCAAGAAGAAAGAAATCACGGCTAACAGTAAGTACTACAAGGTTTTGAGAAAAACTCTGAGCTGTTTCAGGAGACAATTGAGCTACAGCAAGAAATAAGCAGCTTTTAATCAGTCTAAGAATGTTAAGAGAAGTCTTTATAAAAAAATGGAGGAAAGTGAGAAAAATTCATTTCAATGTTGAGATGATGGCTATGGTTCTTATTGCAATATCTACACTTTTTGCATATATCAGTGTAGCTGTGGTAATACTTGTCGGAATAGAACTTCTCATGCGTGGTGAAATTTCTTTATTATACCTTGTGCTCTACATTATAGCTGCCATAAAGGTCAAGGAAATCTTTGATGTATCAAAAGAAGGTATCTTTGAAATGTACTATATTGAGCCAGCAGTAAGGCGAATAAAAAGAGATAAAGAATGCTGTATTGCAGAATGGTAAGGACGTTAAGCTTTCTAACTTCAACATTGAGTTTAAAAAAATGTATCATTTGCGTACGACAATGACACACAGGTGTTAAAAAGACGTGAGTTTTACAGCAAATCAGGGCGAGGTTACTGCTCTTGTAGGCGCATCTGGCTCTGGAAAAAAACATCCATTTTGAGATTGATATCAAGATTATACGACTACGATGGTGGAAGTATTTTTGATAGATGGAAAAAGATATCAAAGGATATATCGACGGATTCTTTATTCAAGGATGTTTCAATTGTATTTCAGGATGTGACGCTATTTAATACAAGTGTTATGGAAAACATCAGACTTGGAAGAGAAGATGCAAGTGATGAAGAGGTAAGGAAGGCTGCCGAGCTTGCTAACTGCATGGACTTTATTGAAAGGCTTCCTGAAGGCTTTGATACTGCTATAGGTGAAAATGGCGCGGAGCTTTCTGGTGGTGAGAGGCAGAGACTTTCGATTGCAAGGGCATTCCTCAAGGATGCACCAATACTGATTTTAGATGAGATTTCAGCTAGTCTTGATGTTGATAACGAGAAGAAGATTCAAGAGAGCCTAAACAAGCTGATTAAAAATAAGACGGTAATTATAATATCTCACAGGTTGAAATCCATAGAAAAATGTTAACAAGATTGTTGTAATAGATAATGGTGTTGTTGAAATTTCAGGCACACATGATGAACTAATGAATAAATCAAAGGTATATAAAAAACCTAATTCAAAAAAACTAAGCTTGCAGAGGAGTTCAATTATTAGGAGAAAGAAATAGAAAAATATCAAAAAGGCAGCCCAAAAGGCTGTTTTTGTTGTAAAAACATATGAGCCTTTGGATGCCCATGCAGCCATAAATCTTGAAAAATTTGCCATTTATATGGTATCGTTTATAAAAAAACAGTTAACAGTTAGGAGATGCCAGATGAGCATAATGACAGTGAAAAAAACCCTATCGCATGGCTTTGGCGATAGAGCTATATTTAACGATGTTTCCTTCAGACTTCTCAAGGGCGAGCATATAGGCCTCATAGGAGCAAACGGTGAGGGAAAGTCGACTTTTATGAACATAATCACGGGCAAGCTTATGCCAGATGAGGGCACGGTGCAGTGGTCCAAGAATGTGAGCGTAGGCTATATGGATCAGCATGCTGTGCTCAAGAAGGGAATGACCATTAGAGAGGCGCTAGCAGGAGCCTTTGATTCACTCTTTGATATGGAAAAAGCAGATGAATGAGCTTTATGAGCAGATGGGAAGCGCTGACCCTGATAAGATGGATGAGATGATGGAGGAAGCTAGCGTTCTTCAGGAACTTTTGATGGCGCATGACTTCTACAGCATAGATGTCAAGGTGGACGAGGTAGCAAGGGCTCTTGGACTTATGGAGTTAGGTCTTGATACCGATGTTTCTGCGCTTTCTGGTGGACAGAGAACCAAGGTGCTTCTTGCGAAGCTACTTTTTATCAAAGCCAGATATCCTTTTTGCTCGACGAGCCTACAAACCATCTCGACAGAGAGCATATCGAATGGCTGAGAAGATATCTTGAGTCATATGAGAATGCTTTCATCCTCATAAGTCACGATATACCGTTTCTGAATAGTGTTGTAAACCTTATCTACCACATGCATAACAAGAATCTCGATAGATATGTCGGAGACTACGATAAGTTCATGGAGGTTTTCAAGGTTAAGCAGGAACAGCAGGAGGCTGCCTACAAGAGACAGCAGGCAGAAATCGCAGAGCTTAAGGACTTCGTTGCCAGAAACAAGAGTAGAGTTGCTACTAGGAATATGGCGATGTCCAGGCAGAAGAAACTGGATAATATGGAGCTGATTTCAAGACCGACTGATGCACCTGAGCCTGAGTTTGATTTTTAAGGAGAGTAAAATCAGCGGCAAGGTTATATTTGAGACTAAAGATCTAGTCATAGGATATGATGAGCCACTCAGCAAGCCTTTAAACCTATACATGGAGCGCAAGCAGAAGATAGTAATCGAGGGTGCAAATGGCATCGGTAAGACTACTCTACTTAAGAGCCTTCTAGGCCTGATACCAGCGGTGTCTGGAGAGGCTAAAATGGGTGATTCTATCGAGCTTGGCTACTTTCGAGCAGGAAAGCTCTAGTGATGGAGAAAAAGACCTGCATAGACGAAATTTGGCAGGATTTTTCAGGCATGGACTCAGTTTGAGGTAAGGCTTGCTTTTAGCAAAGTGCGGTCTTACAACAAAGCACATAGAGAGCAAGGTTAAGGTCCTCTCAGGAGGAGAGCAGGCAAAGGTAAGGCTTTGTAAGCTGATTAACAGACCTTCTAACCTACTTGTGCTGGACGAGCCGACAAATCACCTTGATGTTGCGGCAAAGACAGAGCTAAAGCGCGCACTTCAGGAATATAATGGCAGTATTTTGATGGTATGCCACGAGCCTGAGTTCTACGAAGGACTTGCCACAGAAATCTGGGACCTTTCAGAGTGGACGACAAGGCTGATATAAAAGGAGAGTTTCATGACTACCGCTGAAGATATCAGAAATAGACTTATGGATCTAAAGGATGAGGAATATAAGGCCTTTAATTCAAAGCTAATTCCAAACGTCGACGAAAGCCTTGTAATCGGCGTTAGAGTCCCTGCGCTCAGGAAGCTCGAAAAAGGAGCTTAGAGCTGAGGGATTTAGTAGACTGGCTCTCTGACCTTCCTCATAAATACCTTGAAGAGAATACTTTTGCACGGAATCGTAATTTCCAATATGAAGTCTCAGAAGGATTGTCTTTTTAGACTTGAGGAATTCCTTCCGTATATCAATAACTGGGCCACCTGCGATATAATAAATCCTAAGATTTTAGCAAAGGATAAAGCTAAGTTTCTCATTTGTATCAGGTCATGGATTAGATCAAAACATATTTATACAAGTAGATTTGGCATGGAGATGCTGATGAGCTATTTCCTCGATGATGAATTCAAGGAGGAATATCTTGATCTTCCCGCTGGGGTTAAAAGCGAAGAATACTATCTTAACATGATGATAGCCTGGTTCTTTGCCACTGCCCTTGCTAAGCAGTGGGAGAGTGCGATAATTTATCTAGAAAATAATAGACTATCAAAGTGGACCCATAACAAGACCATACAAAAGGCGATAGAAAGCTATAGAATAAGTCCTGAGCAAAAGGAATACCTGAGAGGACTAAAGATAAAGTAAAACCTCAGGAGAAGGTGGAAACGATGGACATCAAAAAAATATATCTAGTTTATTTCAGTCCGGGTGGAAACACGGAAAAAGGTTGTAAAGCTAATCGGAACAAAGCTAGCTGGCGAGCTAGATGCTGAAGCATACGCAATTGACTTCACATCACCTGAGATGAGAAATGCGCAGTATAGCTTCGATGAAGATGCACTTGTGATTTTCGGTATGCCAACCTATGCTGGAAGAGTTCCAAACAAGCTTCTGGCTTTTTCTTCAGGATGGTTTTTAAGGGTAATGCCACAAAGGCAGTGGCTGTTACTACATTCGGAAATAGAAGCTTTGATAGCTCTCTGACTGAGCTTTCGCTAGAGCTATACAAAAACGGATTTGATATCTTTGCAGCAGCTTCATTTGCCTGTCAGCATCACTTCTCCAAAGTAATAGGAACGGCAAGACCAGACGATGATGATGTAGCTGAAATAGAAAAATTTGCACTAAGCATAGCACATTGGCTATCAAAGTCAGAAGCAAAGTTCATAGAACACAGAAATATACTTGCTGATTCAGAGGTAAAGCCTTACTACATTCCGCTTGGTGAGGATATGCAACCAGCAAAATTCCTAAAGGCTGTGCCAAAGACAGTAGAAGAGCTATGTGATGGCTGCGGAGTTTGCATCAAAGCCTGTCCAGTAGGTAGCATTTCCTCGGACTATATGACGATTACAGGGCCATGCATTAAATGTCAGGCCTGTATTATAAAATGCCACAGCGGAGCGAAATACTTTGATGATGAGGCATTCCTATCTCATGTGAGAATGCTAGAAAATAACTATACCAAAAAGAGCAGCAAACTTTGCCTTGATTGAAAAAGACTGGTGAAGTGTGATAGATTAGGTTTGTAGTAAATTAAACTACAGTTAATGGGAGGGATTAATGAAGTTACCTGATAGAAATGAAAAAAATATCAACAGATACTCTTGTATGTACTACTTGGAGCATTCAGCATCTTAGTGATGTTTTTCTTGCTCCTTAATATCGGCGTGATAGTGCCAAAGGGGATGAGTCTAATTTCGACATTTTTCTCGCTGATTTCACCATTTATAGTTGGACTTGCAATAGTTTATCTACTAAATCCAATTGTAAACCGTATAGAAAAGATACTCTACAAAAGCTTTGGAATCGTTTTTAAAAAGTAAGAAAGATAAGCTATCATTTAGAAGCTTATCAGTCTTGATTACATATCTAATAGTTGCGGGATGTATTTTCCTGATTTTATCTGCAATCATCTCATCAATTGCCAAGGAAATCCAATTAGCTGATACCGATAGCCTCAAGAATATAGCGCTTTCACTTCTAAACTCAGGCAAGGAGTTCATAAAAAGCTGTGACAAGTAAGCTTGAGCAGTTTGGCATAAAGTCTACAAATCTAAGCGAGTATCAGCAGAAGCTGATTAGCTGGATAAATGATAGTACATCAAGTATAGCAAGCGGTGCATTCTCGTTTGTATCAAATGTTGGAAGCGTAATATCAAAGTTCCTAATCGCTATGGTTCTTTCAATATATGTGCTAATCGACCTAGATAATCTGAAAAAATATTGGCAGAAGGTTGCAGGAGCGCTGCTAAGAAACCGCAGCTACGGTGCCGTATCAACCTTCCTTAAGGATGCAGACTACTGCTTCTCAGGATATATCAAAGGCCAGTTCCTAGATGCCTGTGTAATGGCTGTACTAGTTAGCGTAGGACTTTCAATAGTAAATGTAAAATACAGCATCTTAATAGGTATCCTAACGGGAATCGGAAATCTAATTCCTTATGTAGGACCGATATTTGCCTACGGTGGAACAATCCTAGCTTGTGTAGTTGATGGTGACTTCAAGAAAAATGGTAATCGGACTCATTGTGGTTTTGGTTATCCAGGGACTAGATGGAAACTTTATAAACCCTAAGCTATTATCAAATAGTATTTCGGTAAATCCAATACTCGTAATTATAGCTCTTTTGATAGGAGCTTCACTTGGAGGACTTCTGGGAATGCTAACAGCGGTTCCTATGGCAGCCCTGCTAAAGAAGGAATTTGATAGATTTGTTGCTTGGCGCGAGGCCAAGAAATTCGAAAAAGTCAGGAGAAGTACAATGACGCTTACACAGATAAACTATGTTATAAAAAAATAGTTGAATGTGGCTCCATGAACAAGGCTGCTGAGCAGCTTTATGTAGCTCAGCCATCTTTGACGGGTGCGATCAAAGAGCTAGAGAAGGAGCTTGGCTTTAGCCTATTTAATCGTAGTGGTAAGGGCGTGAGCCTGACACCTGATGGCGTAGAATTTTTGATGTACGCAAAGGAGGTCTATGCTAGCTACGATATCTTGATGGAAAAGTACGGCAATGGCGCAAAGATAAAGAAGAAGTTTGGCGTTTCGACTCAGCACTATTCTTTTGCGATAAAGGCATTTGTAGAGATGGTAAAGAGCTTTGATACGGCTGAATACGAGTTTGCAATCAGAGAGACTCAAACTAGAACTGTTATTTCTGATGTTGCGAATCTCAGAAGTGAGATAGGACTCCTTTATATGAGTGACTTTAATCGCAAGGCTTTGATGAAGCTACTTAATGCCTCAAATATTAGCTTTACCAAGCTCATAGACTGCGATGCTTTCGTATATCTGTGGAAGGGTCATCCTCTAGCTAATGAAAAGTCGATTAACTTCGACCAGCTAAAGGACTATCCCTGCCTCTCTTTTGAGCAAGGCGATAACAGCTCGTTTTACTTTGCTGAGGAAATCCTAACGACCAACGAATATCCCAGGACTATCAAAGCTAACGACCGTGCAACCATGCTAAATCTTATGGTAGGCCTAAACGGATATACACTCTGTTCTGGCATAATTTGTGAGGAACTAAATGGAGATGACTATATAGCTGTTCCTTACGAGGATAAGCAAAATCCGAACAGCGTTATGGAGATTGGATATATCAAGAAAAAAAGGGTATAAACTTAAGCCATACAGGAGAGGAATACATAGAGCATCTCAAGAAATATCTAGGTGTTGCAGAGTAGTCCTAAAATATGAGCAAAACAAAATCGGTGCCTTACAGCACCGATTTTTTGCTATCTTAATATGAATTCCTATTTAGCTGATTCGTTATCAGTACCCTGGTTTTCCTCAACGATTCTTAGGTAATCTGAGTATTCACTATCTAGTGGATTCTCGTACGGAGCTTCCTTAGTTGTCTTAGCAACTGCGTTGGTACCCTTTGTTAGAGAAACCATTGTTCCAGCACCGCCGACGCATCCGCCTGGGCAACCCATTCCCTCAAGTAGGTATCCATCGTACTTACCCATCTTAGCAGCCTGAAGAAGCTTACGGCAGTTTGCGAGACCGTCAGCGTTTGCAATCTTCATTTCTCTATCTGGCTCTAGCCTAGAAATTACCTGAACTACAGCGTTAGCTACACCACCGCTTACGGCGAAGTTTCTTCCTGCTGAGCTTCCGGTTGCTGTTTCGTTTTCGTCAACCTCTACCTTCTTAGGATCGATTCCTCTTGAGTCGAACATTCCGATTACTTCCTCGAATGTAAGAACGAAGTCGATATATGGTCTGATATTTTCTCTTGTTGCCTCAATCTTCTTAGCAGCGCATGGTCCGATGAACGCAACCTTACATCCTGGGTGCTGCTCCTTAAGAACCATACCTGTTAGTGTCATAGGTGTAAGAGCCATTGAGATGTGTCCCTGTAGCTCTGGGAATAGCTTTTCTGCCATGCCTGACCATGATGGGCAGCATGATGTTGCAAGGAAAGGAATCTCTGCTGGAACGTTCTCTAGGAAGTCGTGAGCCTCCTGAATTGTACAAAGGTCAGCACCTACAGCTACATCAAGTACATCTGTAAATCCAAGCTCTCTAAGAGCAACCTTTAGCTGTTCCATTGTGATGCCATTTCCGAACTGTCCTGCAACAGCAGGTGCAACTGCAGCGTATACAGGTGTATCGCTCTTGATTGCTGTAATAGTCTGGAATAGCTGTGCCTTATCTACGATAGCACCAAATGGGCAGTGTGTTAGACACATTCCGCATCCTACGCACTTATCTTCATCTATGTCTGCACGACCGTATTCGTCGGAGCTTATTGCATCCATTCCGCATACAGCAGCGCAAGGTCTTTCCATCTTGATGATAGCATTGTATGGACATGCAGTTACGCATCTTCCGCACTTAATGCAATTGTCCTGGTCAATGAAAGATTTACCGTTGATAATATCAACAGCATTCTTAGGACAGACTTCAGTGCATGGGTGAGCAATACAACCCTGACACATGTCAGTAACCTTGATAAGTTTCTCTGGGCACTGATGACATGCAAACTTGATGATGTTGATCAGTGGTGCCTTATAGTAGTTTTCGCCTTTTACGATTTCGTCAATACCTGTTGTGATTGAGATGTGCTCTCTTGCTGGCTGAATGTCTAGTCCAAGAGCTGCACGGATTCTCTCTCCGAGGATAGCTCTCTCTAGGAATACGCTCTCTCTGATTGATGCGATTTCGCCAGGAAGAATCTCAAATGGAATCTCTACGATTTCGCTAAGATCACGATCTTCGTACGCAAGATTTGCTACTGCAGAGAAAAACCTGACGGCGCAAATTATTAATTCTTGTGTATATGTCACGCATATTTAAAAAAACCTCCGTTGTATAATGAATACAATTTTACTTATAAATTAAATTTAAACCCTACATATCATACTATATTTTTCATGTGCATGGGAACCCCATTTTAAATAATTTTGATAGGAATTTAACAATGATAAAAATTCGATTGTATCTGAATACTTAAACGTTGATTTCTAGTGCGTCTGGAGCAAAGATGACAACAGTATTTTTTTGAAATATTTAGATAGGCATTTGAGACCTTAAAATGCTTTTTGCATACCTTTTGTTCCTGTTGAAGGAGCAGGATTTTTGCATCAAAATTTGGACTAGAATTTGAGAAAGAATCAACTTTTTGGATTTAGTGGTTCACTAATGCTGATTATTCCGTCCCTAATAGTCTTTGTCGTATCGCAATGAAGGGGCATGAAGCATTCCTGCCCCTTTGCATCTTTTGATTGTCAGCGAAAGAACATCGCCTGAGTATATTATTTTTCTTGTCTGTCTTTATCTCTAGGAGCATGGTATGGCTATTTTTCATTTTCGTACCTTTGTACCACTTCTTCAATTCCTCCTGCGTAGAGGAACATGGATTCTGGAATATGGTCGTACTTGCCGTCAAGTATCTCGCGGAAGCCTTGGATTGTGTCTGCTAGTGGAACATATTTTCCTTGCATTCCTGTAAACTGTTCAGCAACTGCAAATGGCTGAGAAAGGAATCTTTGGAGTCTGCGGGCTCTCGCAACCGTCAGCTTGTCCTCTTCAGAAAGCTCATCCATTCCAAGAATGGCGATGATGTCCTGAAGATCTTTGTATCTTTGTAAAACCGCCTGTACATCTCTTGCTGTATGATAATGCTCCTCGCCCAAGATGAGCGGGTCCATGATTCTAGAGGACGACTCGAGCGGATCGACGGCAGGGTAGATTCCAAGCTCTGTAATAGCCCTCGATAAAACTGTGGTTGCATCAAGATGTGAGAAGGTCGTCGCAGGAGCTGGGTCTGTGAGGTCGTCGGCAGGAACGTAGACTGCCTGAACCGAGGTGATTGAACCATTTGATGTAGATGTGATTCTCTCCTGAAGCGCACCCATCTCAGTAGCTAGTGTTGGCTGATAGCCTACAGCTGATGGAATTCTTCCAAGCAAAGCCGATACTTCAGAACCAGCCTGAGTAAATCTAAAAAAATATTATCTATGAATAAAAAGCACGTCCTGATGCTCTCTATCTCTAAAGTGCTCAGCCATTGTAAGCCCTGTAAGAGCAACTCTCATTCTTGCTCCAGGGGGCTCGTTCATCTGTCCAAAAACCATAGCGGTTTTCTCGATTACGCCAGACTCCTGCATTTCGTTATATAGGTCATTTCCTTCGCGGGTTCTTTTCTCCAACGCCTGCAAATACAGAGATTCCTCCGTGCTCCTTAGCGATGTTGTTAATTAGTTCCTGAATTAGGACGGTCTTACCAACTCCGGCGCCGCCGAAAAGGCCAACCTTACCGCCCTTGGTGTAAGGCGCAAGAAGGTCTATAACCTTGATTCCTGTTTCATATATCTGAGTTGAAGTCTCTTGCTGAGAGTACTCTGGAGAAGGAAGGTGTATAGGTTTTTTTCGGTGCATCCTCTGGTGCTGGAATTCCGTCTATTGGCTCGCCTAAAAACATTGAAAAAGTCTGCCCAAAACATCATTACCAACTGGAACCTCTATAGGTGCTCCTGTGTTAATAGCCTTAAGTCCGCGCTTCATACCGTCGGTAGAGGAAAGGGCAATACATCTAACCGTGCTGTCACCGACATGCTGAGCCACCTCAGCAACGACTACATGGTCTTCCATTTTTATCTTGATAGCATCAAGAAGCTGAGGCATCTCGCTATCTTCAAATTGGATGTCTATTACTGGACCTATAATTCGTTTTACAATTCCTGTATTCAAGTTATTCACCTAATTTCTTTTGGACCTTACCAAGCTTTTTGTGATTCGTGACCAACTATTATTTCAATCATTTCGCCAGTTATTGCGTTTTGGCGAGCTGTGTGATATTTGTTAGAAAGCGTCTCAATCATCTTGAGTGCGTTGTCATTTGCATTCTTCATCGCAATACGCCTTGCTGCGTGCTCGCAGAGAGTTGCCTCAGCGATGTATCTGAGGATTTTCATCGATAGATAGGCCTCGGCTAGTTCATCAAAATATGAAGAATCTTTATCGTGGTCAAAGAGGCTAGTGTTTTCGATGTCACCATCATCGCCAGGTGCTGCTTTTTCGAGTGGGAAAAGCAGCTTTGTGTCGATATCAAATGCGATAGGGTTTCTATATTTAGTGTAGACGATTTTTAACCTTTGATATTTCACTCTTGCGATAGAGCTCAAGTACAGCAGAAGCCACTTTGTGGATTTCCTCATACGAAAGCTCGTGCGCGTGGCCTGCGTATATATATGCAAAAGCATCTGCAGAGAAAACTTCAAGACCGTGCTTAATGCAGTAGTTAAAGCCCTTATCACCTAAAGGCACAAAGACAGTACCTGCATTTTCATTCATCTCAGCAGCATGCTTTATCAAGCTAGAGTTATATCCTCCACATAGTCCCTTACATGAGGTAATCAAAATGCACAGCTCCTTGACAGGCTCCTCGCTGGAGTGTGGCACTATACCTAGCTCAAACTGACGAATATCTAGGCGCTTTTCGTAGTAGATTTCCGGTGCGATGTCGCAGGTGAGAATCTGTGTGAATTTAGATGTCAAAGGCTCGATGTGATCCTTTGCATAATTTAAATGGCCTGTGGATTGCTTGAGCTTGGCAGCTGAGATAAGCTTCATAGCACCTGTTATTTTCTCGGTGTTTTTGACGCTGTTTATATGTCTTTTAATCGCCTGAATTTGCTCAGCCAATATACTTACCTTCTTTCTTGCATTCCTCTATGCCCTGTATCAAAAAGCTTTTTCTGTTTCAGCAGACATATTGCCTGTCGTTACAATCTCTTGGCTTATCTCTGGATATTTCATAGCCATAAATTCATATAGACTGTCCTCAAAGGAGGCTATGCGCTCTAGCTCAATATCATTTAGGTAGCCGTTTATTGCAGCGTATATTATCATGATTTGGTTTTCGACTGAGATAGGGGAGTACTGCTTCTGCTTGAGTATCTCCATTAGTCTCTTACCGCTTTCGAGACGCTGGGTAGTATCTGAGTCTATATCTGAGCCAAACTGAGCAAAGCTCTGAAGCTCACGGAACTGGGCGAGAATGAGCTTCATTGTACCTGAAACCTTTTTTTCATCGCTTTTTATTTGTGCATTTCCTCCGACACGGGAAACAGAGATTCCTGCATTTACTGCTGGAATCTGACCAGAGAAGAAGAGATTGCTCTCTAGGAAAATCTGTCCATCTGTGATGGAAATTACATTTGTTGGAATGTAGGCAGATACGTCACCTGACTGGGTTTCTATTATTGGAAGGGCTGTGATTGAGCCTCCTCCAAGCTCATCAGATAGCTTTGCAGCGCGCTCTAAAAAGTCTGCTATGTAGGTAGAATACATCTCCTGGATAGGCTTCACGTCCTGGCGGTCTGCGTAGCAATAGGGACATGGCTCTGTAGGCTACGGCGTGCTTTGATAGGTCATCGTAAACTATCAAAACATCCTTTCCCTTGTGCATAAAATACTCTGCAATTGCACAGCCTGAATATGGAGCGATGTACTGTATTGGAGCAGCTTCGCTTGCTGTTGCAGAGATTATGATGGTATGCGACATTGCATCGTGGTCCTCGAGTGTCTTTGCGATTTGTGCAACCGTTGACTTTCTTTGACCTATGGCAACATAGATGCATATTACGTTCTGCTTCTTTTGATTTATTATCGTATCTATGGCGATTGCAGTTTTACCAGTCTGTCTGTCTCCGATAATCAGCTCTCTTTGACCTTTGCCTATTGGTATCATGGCATCTATTGCTTTGATACCAGTTTGAAGAGGCTGGTATACTGAGCGTCTGTCGAGAACTCCTGGAGCATCGCTTTCGAGGGGTCTTGCTTGATTGCAGTTAATCTGTCCCTTATCGTCTATTGCGCTTCCGAGAGGGTCGATTACACGTGCGAGAAGCTCTTCGCCAACTGGAACCTCCATGGCTCTTCCTGTAGGTCTAACTATGTCTCCTTGCCTGATTCCGCGGTCTGATCCTATGATTACAGCACCTACCATGTCGTCATCTAGGGTTCATGGCCATTCCGTAGCTGCCGTTAGGGAATTCTAAAAGCTCACCAGCAAAGCAGGATTTGAGGCCGTCTATGTGGGCAACACCGTCGCCGACCTCGATAACCTGACCGAAATCGGTTATCTCAAGCTCTGAGGTAAAGCTTTCTATTTTGTCCTTTATATTACTTAGGATTTCATCAGTATTAATTCTCATGCGCATCTCCAATTAATTAGAATTAGTATTGTAAGACAGGTGCAGACGCATATCCTCCATACGCTTGCGTATCGAAGCATCTATAAGCTTTATCGTCGATGGAGATGATGAAGCCACCGATGATTTTTTTCGTCTATGCGATTTGTCAAAAACACAGTCCTTTTTGATAAGGTCAGAGGTCTGTATTTCCATCCTTTGAATTGTTTCACGGTCAAGAGGTATAGCCGAGTAAACTATACCTTTGATTTTGTTTTCTTCTCTTTTTATCAAATAGGCTTAGCCCCTCGCTTAGGGGCTTCGATAAAGGCATACATTTCCTCCTGCTCGTGCAGGGTGCGCTTTTCTAATGCGTAGGTATGTAGGTCACGATACTCACCATTTGTCTCTTTGATGAGATTGCGTAAATCTCGTAGGCTTTCTGTGGCTCTATCTAGCTGCTCGCAGAGTGCCTCTAAATCATTGCTATTTTTTTCTGTTTCACTGTTTGCCTCTGATCTACTGATTATTTCATCTATTACTGAAGCCTGAGCATCAGCGTCAAGCTTGTTCTCCAAAAATCTTTTCAGCGACCTGAACTGCAAGTTCGCTGGCTTCGTTGTGGATTTCTTTTCTCGCCGCAGCTTTTTTTTCTCTTTCAATCTGAATTCTTGATTTCTCACGAATGTCAGCAGCTTCTTTGCGGGCTTCGTCTAATACAGAGTCTGCCTGAACCTTTGCGCTTTCCATTGCACCTGCAATTATTGCACGCTTTTTCTTTTTCGGCACCAGCGAGTATTTCATTGTATTCGTCAAGCTTTTTACGGGCCTGATTCTCGGCTTCATCTGCCTTTTGGAATTGCGCCTCGACCTGAGCCTTGCGCTCATCCATGAATCTCTTAACCTTTTCGAAGAAAAAAACGCTTTAATATCAAAAATAAGAACTAAAACAGTAATAATCGAAAAGACAAGATTCCAGTTGATAGTGAGCAGGTCTTGGTGTTTGTTAATATCCAAAGTTCGTGCCTCCTTTAGGAATTTAAGTTACAATTTGTTGCTTAGCATTAGAGCAACTACAAATGTCAAAATACCTATGGTCTCCATGAGCGCCATGCCTACGATCATAACAGTCTGAATCTTACTTGTGGCTTCAGGCTGCCTTGAAATACCTTCTAGTCCCTTGCTCAATCCGATACCCTGACCTAGACCAATGCCAAGTGCTGCAAGTCCCATTGCTAAACCGATTCCAATAAATTCCATTGATTTTCCTCCTAAAGTTATTCTCTATTTTCATTACTGCTTACTGTAGCTGTAATCTTCATAGCTGCAGCAAGATTAATAACGGTCAAAATTGTAAATATAAAGGTCTGAATTGCCGGCTCTGCTATGTCGAAGATAGCATTCAGAGGTATAACTGTGATAGCGCGTAAAAATGGTACATCGCTGAAAAAACTACTGAGTTTTGTCATGAGGTGCATCCATAGCTCGACTATGATGTAGCCTCCTAAGATATTGCCAAAGATACGAAACCCCAGCGAAATAGGGAGTGAAATTTCTTCTAAGATTTTGAGTGGCAGCATGAAGACATATGGTTCGCACATGTGCTTTAGTCTGCCTCTAAAGCCGTGAACCCTTGTTGAATTAAAAATGATCATCACCATCGTCATAATGGATAGTGCAAAGGCAACGTTAAGGTCTGCCGTTATCGGCCTAACACCGAAAACACCTAGTGAGCTTGCACAAAATACGAAGGCAAGAAGAGTACCTATATATGGAGCAAAGTTAGAATTAGCTTTTTCCCATATGTTTTTTTCTGTGAACTTATAAACCCATTCGACTATAAATTCCGCAAAGACCTGCTTGCCACGCGGGACAGTCTCAAGCCTACTACCCAGCCATATTCCCAGTATGGCGAGAAAGGCGGCTATCAAAAATTCCGAATAGGGTACTTTCGGTAATGAAAAAGTTTACCGTCGCCAAAGCTAAATATTATTCTAGCACCTAATTCATTTATGTTTAACAAAAACAAAGGCCTCCTTTTAATCCGAATTCAACAAAGATAACTAAACTAAAGCCAGTGATGACTATAGCGAAGAGGAGCACGGACTGAAAGCCTATCTGCGTACAGACCCATGCGCCTAATATGTAGATGAGCAGTCTGAATATCATAAACTGTACCGCAAGAAGACGATTGATATTGAACAACCATCTAACGGTCAAATTTAGAAGAAACCAGTTTGTGAGTGCTATCATATATCCGATGAATATACCGCCAATCGCTAGAATTAAATTTGACGAAATTATCAGACATATTATGGTGCAGATAGCACAATACAGGCTGAACGGTATTAAAAACACCCAAAAGCATTACGATTAATATTCATATTTGATTAATGCATCCTATATTTAATATAGGATTTCTGAACTACTTCGATAAAAAAATGTTAACTACAGAAACAACGGAATTAAATTTGTTTTTTTCGCGCTAAAAATGGTGCGCGCTTTTAAGAATAAAAACAAGTATTAAACTCTAATATAATTTTTAGCATAGTGAAAAAAAGACGTGTAAAGAAAAAAATAATCTGAAAAAGCTTGTATACATTATTAATTCATGCACAAGTGTGTAAATATCTGCAAAAACATGGGCTCAAAAAGCTAAGGATTTCGTATAGAATAAATATCAGC
>BNJT01001520.1_pt1 | contig 88053 bp, 147 predicted proteins | sample 8540491 | NCBI WGS metagenome assembly BNJT01 (sample SAMD00202455, study PRJDB9452) | human saliva metagenome | host: Homo sapiens | reverse complement strand
ACATGTGCTGTCTGGGGAACATATCTACTGGCTGAATGGCCTTAATTTGATAGCCTTCTTTGGTCAGGTAGGCGAGGTCTCTTGCTAGGGTAGCTGGATCGCAAGAGGTATAGATGAGATTTTGGACATCACTTTTGACAAGCGTTTCTAGCAAGGTTTTATCCACGCCTTTTCTTGGTGGGTCGATGATAATGGTTGCTGTTTTATCTAAGTTCTCTTTTTGTATCCATTTTTCTGCACTTGCTTGTAGATACTTTGCTTTTGTCAGTCCATTTTGTTTGACATTTAGCTTGGCATCTTGCACTGCTTGGTGATTTTTTTCGACACCAATGACTTCAATGGTTTCATCACTTATGGCGATGCCGATACTGCCTATCCCTGAGTAAAGGTCATAGATTTTCGTGGTACCTTCTGGTAAAAGGCACTTTATCGTTTGGTACAGGACTTCTGTCTGTCTACTGTTGATTTGAAAAAACGCCTCTGGTGAGAGCAAGAAGGTTTTGCCCATGACCTTATCTTCTAGACGCTCTTTGCCATAAAGGTGTTTAAAGCCTTGCCAAAAATCAACTTAGTATTAGTGTTAATATTATAGTAAATACTTATCACTTCTGAGAATGCTTCAAGTATCGCCTCCACGACCTTACTACCCTTAAATTTTCCCTCATTGCCAACAAAGACAAGCATGATTTCCCCTGTATGGTAGCTCTCACGTATCACTAGCTTTTGGATGTGATTGGCTAGCCCAAAATAGGTGAGTTTTTCTTCTATAAATGCCACCAAAGCATTCACTTTTTCCGAAAATAACAAACATTCTCTCGCTGGCACAAGGTCATGGCTTTTGCTCGCAAAAAAGCCAATCTCTGCCCTACCCCCTTGATAGCTGACGTGAAATACGCCTTTATTGCGATAGCGCCAAGGGTTTTCCATCGTTTTCAAAGGGCTGATTTCTGCTTCTATTTTACCGATACGTCTTAGGGCATTTTCCAAGACTTCCTCTTTCAAGGCTTTTTCTAGCTTTTCACTTGCCATCTGAAAAGCACAGCCTCCACATTGGGCAAAGACCCTACACCTTGGTTGGATACGCTCATGATGTGGTTTTAAAATACTTTCCACCTTTGCGAGGTAAATCTTTTTCTCTTTGCCTTCAAGACTAATCTCCACTTCCTCTTGAGGTAGGGCACCAGAAAAAAATATCACTTTATCCTCCATTTTGGCAATCGCTCTACCATCATGTGCCATCCCACTGACTACGACCTTCATTCTACTCCTCCCATAACGACAGCACTATAAAATGCCAATAGTGATAGTGTATTCCAAGTGGCATGACTCAGCATAGAGACTGCAAGGCTGTTATAATGACGACTCAAGACATTAAACACCATTCCACCAATAAAAAATACGATGAAACGTTCCATATCAGCATGTAACAAGGCAAAGGTAAAGCTTGCTACAAGCATTGCACCAAAGACACCTAGCTTACTGTCTTTATAGGCATGGTAAACTGCCCCTCTAAAAAGCAACTCCTCTGTAAAAGGTGCTAAAACACCGACAGTGACCAAAAGCAACAACAAATCCAATACCGTTGCCTGATTTGGGAAAAAAGCCGTTAAGTCTTGTGCTTCAATGTCTCTACCCATCACGATTTGAAAAGCATACATATAAAGATTGCCCGCCATAAATAAGACCAAGCCTACTAAAATTGCAACAGTATAGGCAGACTTTTTTTCTGGCAAATGTAAGCCAAACTTTCTAAAAACTGCCTTATCTCGCCCATAATACCACCAAAGAGCCAAAAGAATGATGCTGTTTTGCACCAAATAATGGTAAACAAGCGATAAACCCCTTCGATATGAAAGGTTTCCATCGCACCTGTCGCTAAAGAAATGGCAATATAACCAAAAAATACGCTACCAAGAATAATACTTATCTTATACCAAATTGATTTATCCATTCTATCCTCCTATTATTAAAAAAACGACAGGTCAATGGATGACCTGTCGTTTTTTTAAAAGTCCCAAAATAACCGTTGCTACAAGCATGTAGTTTACTAGACCCAAAAATATCTACCACCATGGTGATAAATGGTGCCGAGGCGACGGCCGGATCTTTCTTCACCAACATAAAAAAATCAGCGGTACCACGGTCCCCATCAAAGCAGCAGTAAAGTTATTGATAAATAAGGTAATCCCTACCACAAGACCAATTTGGAAATTGTCTTTCCAAAAAGTTGCAATCCCCATGACCAATAAACCTATGGTCAGCCCAAGAATTAAGCCCACAATGACTTCCTTAGCAATGGTACGAATTGCTGTTTTAGAGGTGATTGTCCCTGTTGCTATCCCACGTACAGTAACTGTGGAAGACTGCGTACCAACATTACCTGCTAACCCCGTCAGAAGTGGAATAAAAATAGACAAGGCTGCTACTGTCTGCAATTTGACCTCACTGGCAGAGAGTACCGAGCCACTACCCAATTCCCCAAGGATCGTGATTAAAAGCCACGGCATCCGTGCCCGATAGGCATTAAAGACAGTTGAATCTTCCTCACCTTCACGCTCAGAGGTACCAGCCATACGATAGATATCTTCGGTAGCCTCTTCATGGATGACATCGACGATATCATCGACCGTGATAATCCCTAAGATATGTTCTTCATCGTCCACAACAGGCAAAGCAAGAAGATTGTACTTACTCATCAGGTCAGCGACTTCTTCTTGGTCAGCATGAACATTAACCGATAACACATCTGGTATCATGATTTCTGCGACGGTAGAATTTGGATGGGCAACAATGAGTTCACGCAAAGAAAGTATCCCTACCAAACGATTGCTTCCATCAATGACATAAATATAGTAAATGGTTTCTGCATCTGGTGCAAAAAGAGCGAATCAACTCTATCGCTTTTTCTACCTCAACAAATACAGGCACGACAACAAATTCCGTTGTCATCAATCCACCGGCAGTATCCTCTTCATAAGTCAAAAGATCTGTAATATCATCTCTAAACTCATCCTCAAAGAGAGATAGCACTCTTTTTTGGGTGTTTTCATCAACATCAGCCAATAAGTCCGTCGCATCGTCTGTAGAAATTTCATCAGTAATGAGTCTAGCTTCTTCCTCAGATACGTTAAGGAGGAGCTCACTAAAAAGTTCCCCATCACCAAGCTCATTTAAAAACGATTGCCATATCTTCTGGCTCTAAGGCACTAATATAAGCAAGCTGATCTTCTCTATCTTCTAAATTATCAATAAATTCTGCAATGTCTTCTGCTTTGGTATCTTGCCAAATTTGGCGAAGATTTTCCTTATCTTCTTCAGTTTCTGGTCGTTTTGGAATTGGCATATGTTCCATTTCCATAAAATCTCCCCTTTTACATCAAGTTACTCTTGTCAAAGCCAAGTTCAAGGAGGATATGACCCTTATCTTGCCAATCACGTTTTACCTTGACCCAGAGTTTGAGATACACTTCCTCTCCCAGCAAGTGTTCAATATCTTTTTCTTGCTAAAAATACCTATTTGTTTCAAGAGTTTGCCACCTTTGCCGATGACCATACCTTTTTGACTATCCCGCTCCACATAGATAAGTCCATGAATGATGAGCTTGTCATCTCTCTCACGTCGCTCCATTAGTTCAATGGTCACTGCAGTGGAATGAGGAATCTCTTCTTCTGTGAGCATAAATACTTTTTCACGAATCAGTTCTGCAACCACCTGACGTTCAGGCTGATCGGTAATAATATCTGATGGATAATAGGCTATCCCTTTCTGGTAAGGCTTTTTAGGGTCACTTCTAAAAAGCCTATCCACATTATCACCCTGTAAAGCAGAAATAGGGAAGATTTCTGTAAAATTATAACGTTCTTGCCATTGAGCAATCAAAGCCAATAGGTCTTCTTTTTGCTAATAAGTCAATTTTATTCAAAAAGAAGATAGACTGGTATTTTGAGACGCTTAAAGCGTTCGATAATATAAGCCTCGCCACCACCAAAGGCCTTCGTCGCATCAACAACATAATAAACAATATCCCCTTCAAAAAGGCCTACATTAGTTGCCTCTGCCATATACTCTCCCAAACGATGTCTAGGTTTGTGGACACCTGGTGTGTCCACAAAGATGACTTGGCTATCTTTATCATTGTAAATACCTAAAAATACGGTTTCTTGTGGTTTGTGGTTTATCTGAAACAATGGCAATTTTTTTTCGCCTAAAATATGATTGAGCAAAGTACTCTTTCCTGCATTTGGTCGTCCAATCAAGGACACAAAACCAGATTTCAATTAATTTTTCCTCCTTTAGCGTAAAGGCATGAGGCAATAGTTCCGAAAATTTATAATATCGCTTTTCCTTAGTTTTTTTAGGGCATAGACACCCACTAGCGTACGCGGTGAAAAAAATTCACTCATCACTTGCAAGCAAGCACCGCAAGGCAAGGGTAAAGTCTCTGCCACAATCGCAAGGGCAACAAAATCTTTATCGCCTTGAGTCAAAGCAGAAGTTAGCGCAACACGTTCTGCACAAAGGGTCAAACCATAGCTGGCGTTTTCTACATTGACCCCTTTGTATATCTTGCGTTTTGCTGTTAAAAAGTGCCGCCCCTACTCGAAAATGAGAATAGGGGGCATAAGCATGCTCACAAACGCTCTGAGCTTCCATAAAAAGACGAGCAAAAATCTTTTCTACAGTGTTATTTGGCTTAATCATTTCTACTAATCCCTACTTCACATAGTATCTGCTCTTCATGTTGACGCATTTCTTTTTTATCACTCTCTACCATGTGATCATAGCCCCTAAGATGAAGCAAGGAATGTACAAAAAGATAGGATAACTCTCTTTTTAAACTATGATTATATGACTCTGCTTGAGCTTTGGCATGCTCAAGCGAGATGACGACATCACCATAAAGAAGTGGCATTTCATTAGTTAAATCATCATCTCGCTCATACTGAGGAAAAGACAAAACATCGGTCGCCACATCCTTTTTGCCTGTATTCACTATTAATCTGACGGATAATCTCATCATCAACGATTGTCATATCAATCAAGGCATGAGTAGGTACTTCTTCCAAACGACAAAAATGCCACTAGTAATTCATCAAAGGTAGCAATAACCTCATCTTCCAATCTTTCCTCTATTTCATAACTTATTTCTAAAGGCATAATTTCCTACTTTCCATTGAGTTGTTCTTTACTAGGATACTCTATTCGCTTGTGATAAAGCCCCGCCATTACCTTTGTGCAAACCTCTGCGATCTTGTCAATATCTTTAAAGGTGAGATTACATTCTTCAAATTGCCCATCTGCCAACTTTCCATTGATGAGCTGACGAATAAATCCAGAAATCTGTCCCCTAGTGACACCTTTTTCTAGAACGTACTGCTGCCTCTACGGTATCAGCTATCATGAGTATGGCCGCTTCTTTGGTTTGAGGTTTCTTCTGATGATAGCGAAAAATCACTGGCATTGACACTATCATCCAATTGTTTTGCTTTCATATAAAAATAGCCTACTATCGTATCACCATGATGTTGGGCAATGAGGTCAATAACTGCTGGGGGAAGTTTTTCTTTTTTAGCTAGGCTGACACCATCTTTTACATGGGATGTAATAATCAATGTCGAAAGTACGGGACTAATCTTATCATGTGCATTTTCACCAGAAAAACTGATTTTTCTGAGAAAAAAAGCTGGACGCTTTAGTTTACCTATATCATGGTAATATGCTGCTGCCCTCACCAAAAGTCCATTTGCACCCAACTCATCAGCAATTGTCCTCACCTAAATTGGCAACCATCACACTGTGGTGATAGGTACCAGGTGCCTCTTGCAGCAAACGTTTCAACAAGGGTTGATTTGGATTTGCCAAGTCAAGCAAGGTCATTGGTGTTGTAATTTTAAAACCATTTTCCAAATAAGGTAAAATACCTAGTGCAAGCACGACCGATAAAAAAAGCCGCTGCCAAAGGCATAAAGTAAGCTATTTAATACTGCCATCAAAGCCTGACCTTTTTAAAAAGACCCAGACTAATCACACCGATACCGTTAAAAACACCTATGGTCAGTGCCAATTTCAAAAGATCACCACGCTTGGACAAACAACTCGTCTGTGCAATCCCAGCTAAACTACCTAAAATGGCTACAAAGACAAACTGAGAGACACCAGTATAGACAATCAGATAAATGGAAAAAAATGAGAAGCATAAAAAAATACTATCTTTTTTTGGCTACGTAAATAAGAAATCAACATTACACCAAGTGCCATAGGTAAAAGATAACCTGATACATTGATCTCCCCTTGAACATGACCTAATTTTAAAGCTAAGGTCAAAGGCATAAAGACAACTTCTACTAAAGAGACCACCAAAAAGACTTTTAATGTTTTTTGCCATTCCATCTTATATTCAGAATAATACCTTGCGTAACAATACATCAAAAAAATGTCAAACACAGTGTCAATGCTACGCCAAGGGCATAAAACCATGTCGGTAAATCACTACTCAATCCAAGGGCTATCAAAGCTTGATATTGCTCATTGGTGACAACATCACCCTTATTGATAATAGTTTGACCTTTTTTTAAGGTATGAGAAACTGGCTCGACAGACTTTGTCACCAATTGTTGTTTTTCCTTTGTAGCAGCTTCATCATAGACCGCCGTAGGATAAAATTTAACATCTTGTAAGATATCTTTTAAAAGCGTTTTTTTCTATTTGATTCAACGTCGTTGCTTCATCTATTGTCTTCAAGATATTGTTATAGGCACTTGATAAATCTTCCTCTGTTACACCCTTATTCATCACTTGACTAGCAAAAATAAACTGTAATTGCATGTAAGCTTTCCACACTAGCCCTCATTTAATTTTAAGATGCTATCATATTGATCTTCACTACCAGAGAGTTTCAAACTTTCTTTCAAGCTATTAATTTTCTCTTCTTTGGTCGTCGTGCTATCATCTATAATTTTATAAAGTGTATCAAATTTTTTTGGTCAATATCCACCAAAGTAAAAGGTATTAAAAGCTTTCCATAGACATCCTATTGACCTTGGAGACACCTTTTAGTGCCTCTTGTCTCTTTGCCCTTCAGTTGCTTCAATATCTTCATAAGTTAGTGAGCGATCTGCTAAAAACATCGTTAGATGCTACAGTGCCGACTTCCCAGTGGGTTTGTTCAGGTATTGCACCATAAGACAATAAGATAAAAAGCAATATAAAACATATCCCGATAAAAAAAGAGAGAACGGTATCACTATCCTTCCATTTTTTTCTGTAGTGAACTTCTTAGCGATCTCTCAAAATTGATTTTGCATACGAACTCCTTTATTTGTTCAACTTATCATATGCTTTTAATAATTTTTTTGCTACCACAGGATGGCGCACCACGTCTCTGGCAACTAGTTTTGAAAAACCAATTTCCTTAATATCACCTAAAATCTCACTTGCCTCAATTAGACCACTGGAAGTCACCTTCGGTAAATCAATTTGAGTGATATCCCCAGTTACGACTGCTTTTTGAGCCATAGCCGATCCGTGTCAAAAAAACATCTTCATTTGTTCACTGGTCGTGTTTTTGTGCCCTCATCCAAGATAATAAAGGCATCATCTAAGGTACGACCTCTCATATACGCAAGAGGTGCTAACTCAATAATACCCCGCTCAAGATAGCGTTCAGCTACCTCTTGTCCAAGGGTAAAAATAAAGGGCATCATAAAGTGGTCTCAAATAAGGATCAATCTTTTCTTGTAAATCACCAGGCAAAAACCCGAGCTTTTTCTCCCGCTTCAACCGCTGGACGAGTCAAGATAATTCTTTCCACTTCTTTTACGTTTTTAGGGCACGTACTGCCATCACTACAGCCAAAAAAAGTCTTTCCTGTTCCTGCTGGGCCTATCCCAAAGGTGATTGTTTTTTTCTCAATCATTTTTAGATAGTCATACTGCCCCAAAGTCTTAGCAAGAATCGTTTTACCTCTTACTGTGGTAAAAAAAATCTCTTTTAAACTTTCCAGACTCTTTTCTTCCTCACTCAAAGCAAGCTCTAGGGCATAAGTGACATCAGTATTTGCAATTTCTCTTGAAGCTGCCAAAGTTTCTAAGCTCGTAAGTACTTTTTTCACTAGCTCAATACTCTCAGCACTACCCTCAATATGAACTAGCCTCCCTCTAGAACCTAGCACAACAGGTAGTTCATTTTTCTATTGTTTTAAGATGACACTCCATACTACCAAAAAAATATTATTTGCTAATTCATCTGTTTTGAGTTCAATACTTTCCTTCACCGATAGCCCCCCTTATTTTCCCATTATACCCTTTATACTAAAGCCTTTGCAAGAATACAACTTTCATTTATCTTTGGATATTATCCTAAAAAGCACGACCGCTAAAAGTTTCATTTAACTTTTAGCGGTCGTGCTTTTATCTATTGTCAAAATCATTTGATTTTTTTACGCTCTTCTAGTGCTCTCAATTTGCTGAAGCAAAAAAATTCAGAAAAAGCTACCTTCAACTACTTCTGCTTCACCTGTCTCATACCAATCAAGGCTAACAATTTGATTGTTTTTTTATCAAAAGCAAAAATATCCGATCTCCATCACCAATAATAGATAAAAAAATGGAATATAATCCGTAAAGCCTTCCTCATGTAAGGCTTTTTGTCTTAAGACGAAGATTCAAAAAAATCAGGTATCACATCTGATAGCCCATAGACCATAATACCACGGCAAAAACGTCCAAAACGGTGCCACATCAAAGGCCCTCACCCTGTGGCCAAATTTCTTCCCTTACTTCCATGTAAAGACCACCTAAGGGCGACATGGTAAATACTCTAAACTCATCAGGAAGCTTGATATGATACTGATTTTCAAATGTCTGAATTTCCTCTTCAGATGGCTCATGACCCATACAAGCTGCGGTTTCGTAAGTCTTTGAATCATAACTGCGAAAATAGTCATACACCTTTTCTAGTGACATCATTCACACCCTTTTCTATCCACTACAATTTAACCATTTAATCCACCACATTCAACTTCATAGGCACCATTTATCTCCATTTCTGCTAAGTGACCAAGCAAATAATCTGGATCACTATCCAAATCAAGGGAAAATTCACTATTTCTTCCATTTAGAAAGAGACTGACATTATGGACAAACAAAGCCTTTTTAAAATCATCCTCTGAAATTTTTTGTTCTGCATCAAAATCACCTTGCGCAATCATCTCATTGACCACTTCAATATAGTGATCGTTTTCTGCCATAAAAGCATCCACGACCTTTTCTCTATTGGCATTCAGCCAGTTGATTTTTTCAAGAACCCTATCACTATCTTCTTCTGTTTTTTTTCTTCAAGTGTCAAAAAAACGTCTGTCACTCTTCCCCAAATCATCATTTTGCCCATGTATTCACCACTATCATCTACAGTAAATTCATTTTTCTCCAATAAGGATGGTCTCGGTCATAAAAAAATGCTGCCTCCCAATCTAAATTTTTATTCGCTAAGCTTGCTTTTTTTGTATAGTGCTATTAATTTTTTTGGTAGATGTTGAATGTTCTTTTCACAAAGCCTATAGAGTTCTAACCCCTTTGGTGTAAAACCAAATTTTTCAATATAAGCCAAGACAAAGTCACCTTGCACACTTTGATGTTCGCCATCACAGGTTAAAAGATAATCACAAACCAGCTGATGGTATTTCTCATCTGCCAAACCTAAGCCAAAGACAGCAAAAGTACCTGGCATTGCACAAAACTCATTTTCTAGATTATGGTACCATTCAAATTCATTCATTGCCAGGCGAGCATAGTTTTCAAGCTTAGCATATAAATTTGGGTAACGCATCATATTAGCAAATAGCCGATGTACACCTTTTTTTGGGCAGATGTTTGATTGGCAGATAAATTTTCTCGCCCCCTCTACATTCAATCGCATAGGTCTTGGGAAAGCCACATTCAAGCAAAGCACACAGATAGTCTAAAAATCTTTTTCATAAGTCTCTTCGCACTCTTCTTTGATGGTTATTTTTTTTATCGTTGCAAAGACATCATTGGCAACACAAGAGTACGCCTTTGTCTTGGTTTCTGCAAGCGCCTGAGGTAAGCGACCACTGCCATGTTTTTTTCATTTTTTTGGGGTAGCCTACTACCTAGTGCTGTGACAAAATAAAAGATTTCCTTGGTAAAAATCCCATCCCAGCTCTGTCCATACTTCGTAAAACAAACCGCAATATAACAAGCAAATTGAAAGTGTTCTTCTGATAGGCTATAGCCAATAGCTTCTTTTTTTAGTACCCATTGATGTGTAAAATCATCCTCACTAGCATCAAAGAAAAAAGGATCACGCACAACTCGTTCAATCCATGTACTCAAAAGCCATATACACTTCCCATTGCCAACCACATAAAATCCTTATCTTCTCTGCAAAAGCCTCTGCTGCTTCGCTTACAAATCCAGAGCGTTGTAGCGTAAAAAGATAATAGTTCAACACTGCACCCACCAAAATTTCTTTGCCCTCAATTTTAAAACATGGATAGGAGGGATAGCCTTTTTCTGCCCTTGTCTTTGATAGACGAAGCTCACCTTTTTGTATCCCCTCAACACAACGGTCAAAATAGACACACAAGGTTTCATCTTCTAAAACATCATCAAATAAAAGATACTTTCGTTTGCCCATTAGCTCACCTACCCTTCATTCAAACTTTATCCCTTAACTGTGCTTTTAATACACATTATTTTCCAAATCAGAAAACGGATGCCACGGTAAATCATCTAAGGCAATAGCGGTATCTGCATCATAACCCTGTTGTTTTTGATACTCATCTACTCGAATGATAAATTGTTTGGGACTGCTTTCCTCAAATTGATAGCTATAATTATTTCCCCTCATCATAAGAGAAGCAAATTTTTTCTCAATGACATCTAAAAATAAAATAGGACAATGAATCCTATCACTTTCTTTATGGTAAACTTGCGCTTTTAAAAGGAGATAACGCCCATCTTGACTGTAAAAAGGCTCTTGTATAGGAAATAACAATGAGGTGAGGTTGAGTAGTAGCTTGGGCTGACTTTTAGTGCTTAAAACAGCTAAATAGCCCATTTCCGTGCCCATTCTCACTTCACCAATCGCATAAATCAGACAAGCTGTGTCAGACTTTTCATGCCATGCCATTTTTTCCAAATACCATGGATAGGACTCATATCTATCCCAATCCTTTAAACTCGTATAATCATACTGCCAACCGCCAATTTCCATGTTTTCTCTCCTCTAGCAACAGCCTACTTTGTATGCTCTATTTCACCTCACCTTATTGGCTTGATTTCATAAAAAATGCTTGATCAATTTCATCTACAGTCATTTCAGTATGTACAGCTGAAGGTTTGTTATAAAGTGCTGTCAATAAAGTTCTCACGAAATCTTGAAAGGCTTCAACCGTTTTTTTTGATTATAGTCAAACGCAGCATAAATGCCACTTGAGCATCTACCCCAATCAGATAAATAGCCTATCACTTCAAAAAATGAATCATTATAGGATTCAAAATTCTTTGTTTCCCTACTCTTGAGATACTGTGAAATACAATGATCAAAGGAATCATAAAACTGAGGGGAACGGTAGGGCAATTGATTTCGCTCGGCATTGTGAAAATTGATATCTATAATATGAGACTGGCGCACCACTTCCATTGTTGGCTTATCTTTTGTTTTCACTGTTGTTTGAAGATAGGTGTAGTGGGTCTCCGTATCAAAGAAAACACCATTTATGACGATCAAGGCACCCCATAGCCCATCTGTATATTGGAATACCATGACAGCACCATTGGTATATTTACTTTCTACTGGCATAGGAGGAGCGACTCTTTTTTTCGGTCTTGCTTTTTTAACACTGATTTTTTCTAAAAATTCTGCTAGATAACGTCTTCTTTGTGCTAAAAATTCATCATCTGCACCTAGTTCCTCACTAAGCGCTATATCCAGATCACTTTGAATAATTGCTTTGACTTCCAGTAAAAATCCCTCATCTAGCTGACCCACTTCCCACAAACAATGTGCCAAACTAAAAAGCACATTAAACCTATCCTCATCCTCTTCATCAAGCAATAAGTCATTTTTGATCTCACTTGGACCCTCACCACGATTATATCTTAAGAAAAATTCTTCTTCAGTCTCACATGAGACATCATTTCCAAAAATTTCTGCACTCCACGTTCCCATAATGACCTCCCTTTATTCTTCTATCTAAAGCTTAGATTAAAAATACTACCAATAAAAAAATCAATCAAAAAAACACTAGCTTCCACTAGTCTCATCAATTATAAAAAATGCCTCTATCAAAATGACAAAGGCATTTTTATTCAGTTTATAAGTAAGAACAAAGTACCTTGGCCTCTTTATCCTCTAGTTGTTCAAAGAGCGGTTGATAGGCGAGCAAGGCTTGATAAGTGTAATAATAAAAACTATAAAACAAGTCATCTGGAAATACCTCGTCTTCTTCATAACGCAGCTCATCTGCTGCTTCATCATAATCCTCTGACCACAAGTAGACTTCTCTGATCATATCTGTAAACTGTGGTAGCGGGGCGCTATGCGCCATCTTTTCCACCTCATGGATGACTTTGGCAAGGATGACAAAAAGCTCTAGTAATTCGCTTACAAGATAGGCAGCAAACTTATTTTTTCCCCTTTCCTCTACAGCCTCCTTAAAAACCCGCAAAAGAAAAATCAAGGCAAAGGGCGTTGCCTGCCAAAAGGTATCTTGATGCTCCATATTGATGGCTAGGGCTTCTCCTGCTTCTGCCATCGCCTTCTTATCTTCCATCTTTTGTAGTATCTTGATATATTTGGGAAAATCAGTCGCCCTACCATAAACTGTCGGTAACCTATGCCATGGTATTTCCTCAAGTGTGACCATTTGAATATACTTTTTTGTTTCCTTTGTCATCTTCTTTCCCTTTTCTTTTTAAGACGCTAGCCTATTATACCAAGGTGCTATTCTTCCCTCACTTCAAATGGTTCTGCCTCAAAGATACCTTCTTCATTTTTTTAAAGTAGGCACTATTATAAGGTGATGCTAAAAAAGGCACTATCGTAGGATCATAATTGCAAATCGTGTTTAACGTGTATAAGCTTAAATTATCAGAATTATTGGCATAGTCATCATCTTCATCGCCTGCAAAAAATCGCCAGCCACTGTCCACTTTGCCAAATGCAGTATCACTGTCAGGTACTTCTCGATACATGTAACCAACCCTCCGACCATCCACCATAATCCTATCTGTGGCAATACAGCCATCAGGTTCATCCCAGTCCACCAAGATAGCTTTCAAGTCTATCTTTTTAAACACTTTTTCCATCATATTTCACCTCGTTTAAAGATAGCCTTACCAATCTCTTTCTGCCAAGGCTGTTTCTAGGTCAATATCAATGTTAAAGTATTCTAAAATATCGCCAATCGTCGTTGCGATACTATCCCTTGCCATGGTTTCAAGCTCGCTATCGTGTTCGTAAAATTCTTCCTGTAGGTCATTGATGGCTAAGGTCATGGTATCAAGTGACTCTTGAATGACTGCCTCATCCTTTTCACCACTTTCAAGGCGTTCAATGACTGGAATAATCAAGTCCTTAACTTTATCAACAAGAAATTTAGGATAGTAGTCATCATTAACCATATCTTCTAACAAAACATAATTTTCATCAAATTTTTTTTCATCACACTATCTCCTTATGATTTATTTAAACTTGTGCCACTTCTAGTATACGCTTCTTAGCATAATTTTTTTCTATCACTAAATTTTTTTCCTTCACAATAAAAAAACTAACCTTATCAGATTAGCCTTTAGGACTCATTTAATAAGGTTAGTTTTTTTACTTTATTGCTTGTTATGTTATGGTATACACCAAATAAAATGCTAGCGCTATAGAGATATAAAAGCCTAGATTAAATAAAAATATTTTTTTGTCGTTTTTCCTTAGCAGACATTTCTGTATTCTTTACTTGCTTAAGTGCTAAAACTCTAAAAATCATCGAAAGCAAAACCACCCCTGCTAATAATAGATACGTCATGTTATCCCTCTCTATCCCTACTACTCTAGATAGTCAAGTGCCATAGGCCCAATAATAACAGTATCGCCTTCTTGAATACCTGCTTTTCTAAGGGCATCCTCAACACCGATTTTGGAAATAATATTTAAGAAGCGATTGACTGACTCATCATAATCAAATTGAGTCTTTTGTACCAATCTGATGATTTCCTCGCCTACTACTTCATAAGTTGTTTCATCTACCTTGATGATATTGAAGCCCTTATCTGGTAAGGAAATGGTCACTTCCTCATCGCTATCCAACTCATCTAAGGCACTATAGTCTTCTTTTGGTAAAGCATTTAAAATCTGACTCAAACGATTCATCAGCTCTTTTAAACCTTCTCCTGTTGCCCCAGAAACAGCAAACACTTCCATTGTTGGATAAGCGTCTTTTTATCTTTTGCAAAGCCTCTTTTTACATCTTCTGTAATATCTGTCTTATTCGCAACGAGGACACGAGGCTTATCAAGCAGTTTTTCACTATAGCGTTCCAATTCTTTATCAACTTTGGCAATATCTTCCAAGGGATCTCTGCCTTCAGAGCCTGATAGGTCAAAGACATGGGCTAAGATACGATTTCTTTCAATATGACGCAAAAAAATCTATGTCCAAGACCTGCTCCATCAGCAGCACCCTCAATCAAACCAGGAACATCGCAAATGACAAAGGATTCCCCAGGGCCTACCTCGACCATGCCCAAGTTCGGTTCAATGGTTGTAAAGTGATAATTGCCAATCTTCGGCTTAGCCTTAGAGACATGGCTAATAATAGTTGACTTTCCGACATTTGGAAAGCCTATCAAACCTACATCAGCCAAAAGCTTCAATTCAAGTTGCAACCAATGTTCTTCCCCAGCTTCACCATTTTCAGCAACAGCTGGTGCACGGTTGACTGAGCTACTAAAGCGTGCATTACCTCGTCCACCTCTGCCACCTTGAGCGACCAAAAATCTTATCGCCATGATGACGCAAGTCAGCATATACCTTACCTGTTTCACTATCTTTTACCACAGTACCTATTGGCACATAGAGGGTGATGTCCTTGGCACCTCGTCCATGTTGATTGGAGCCCTGTCCATGCTCCCCTCGCTTTGCCTTATAGTGCATCTTGTGGCGAAAATCAATCAAAGTACGTAGAGATTCACTCGCTTCAAGGTAGATAGAGCCGCCTCTACCACCATCACCACCCGACGGGCCGCCACGAGGTACATACTTTTCTCGTCTAAAAGCAACGACACCATTACCGCCATCGCCTGCTTTGACGTTAATTTTGGCATAGTCATAAAACATCCTATCCCTCCTCACGATCTAAAAGTCCTGCTATACGCATCAAATGCTTAGCATTGGTACTTTGACTACGACCAGTTTTAATCGTATAGTCAAATTTTATCTCATCATCCACATAATGTTCTTCAAAGTGGAAGTTTTTCCCTATAATTTCGCCATTACTTACCATATCTGCCAATTCAAAATCGTGAGTGGTCACAATCCCCACTATCCACGGTTTAGATAATTTGGTGATGGCTGCCTTAGCGCCTAGGATACGGTCTTTAGAGTTTGTCCCTTTAAAAATCTCATCTACTAAAACAAGCATTGGTTTCTTTTCACTGGCATAACTCACAGCACGTTTAATGCGTAAAATCTCGCCATAAAAAGTAGAAATCCCTTGCGACACATCATCACGTACACGCATAGAGGTAAATATCGCCATCGGACTGACCACAAAACTTTTTGCCGCCACTAAGCCTCCAGCGTAGGCCAAGACTGTATTTAAGCCTCAACATACGCATAAAAGTCGACTTCCCACTCATATTAGAGCCAGTGATAATCACCATCTCTCCACTTTGCTCATAAGAATTTGAAACTACAGTTTGAGGATTCAACAATGGATGGTAACCATCTTCTACTTTAATATAAGGTGTCTCTTGTGTGATAATGGTTGGCAGAGTCGTACGCTCAGGGTAGATACGACCCAAAAACACCTAAAGAAAGGTAACATTCTACCTTGGCAATCCAAGAAAGCCAAGCTTCAAAAGAAGTCCCATAGCCTTTTTTCCAACGTCTCAAAGAAAGGAGTAAGTTAAAATCCCAAGCAAAAACACCGCAAACAATCCAGTAAAACAAGAAGTTTTCTCGCCACTGCCAAAGCTCAGCAATACTTTGCAATTTTTTGATCCCCTTAGCCACATTGTCTAAGTCTGCCTTCATTTCTTTTAAGCGCGTGGAATGATAGTCTTTTTTTCTCAGCAAGTCCAATCTATCTTCATAGCCTTTAACACGTTCTACAAAACTTAAAATGATGTCACGCTCTTTGGCAAGCATTTCATCAAAAATAACTGTTAAGCCAATTTGTGCCAAAACCATACAAATTGGATATAAAGGACTTAGGATACCCATCACACCAAGCCCAATAGCAGCAAGGGTTAAAAGTGGCATACCTAAAGCGATAGGTAAAAAGAACGGTGGCACTGGGCTATTGTCTTTAGCATAGGCAATGAGTTCTTTTTCTGCTTCTTCTTCACGTTTACGCTTGCGATCATTAAACTGATAGCCCATTGCTTCAAAAGATAGGGCAAACGCATCATCTTCTATCAGCTCTTTTACCGCCTCTTGACGCAATTTTAAATCTTCATCAGATTGACCAAGCAAGGTTTTGGCAAAGCACTGACGACCTGCGCTAGTATGGGCAACCGATAAATACTGATAAAGTGAATACTCGCCAAAAAGATCCAAATCTTCTGATAAGGGATTACTTAACCCTTCATACCAATCACCGGTATCTGAAAAAAACTCTGCCATTTATTGGAAAGACGTGCTTCATAGCGATCTAAAATCACAAGTTTTGTCTCTAAAAAAACGAACACTTTCCATTGCCTTAGTAAAAACAGACACAAAGTAAGAAAACGCCAAGAGAAAAACAATTGCTAAACCTAAAAAGCACAATCATATCTCGTCTAAAAATACTCCGCTACAGAAACAATGATACCAAGGGCAAATAATAGACGCATGTTGCTAGCAAATCTCACTTTTTTTCTTGGCACTAGTTAATTTTTTTATCAATATCTTCTTTATACTGTGCTATTTTCTCTAAATTCAAAAATAACCCTCCTTTCTTATACAAAAAAGAGGATGACCCGAAAGTCATCCTCCATATAGGCATTCCCTACACTGCATATACGCTAACTTGGGTTCTCTTTTTGCCTAATCTTTCATATTTTACAACACCATCAACTGTTGCAAATAATGTATCGTCGCCGCCTTTACCAACATTTACGCCTGGATGAATCTTTGTTCCTCTTTGGCGATAAATGATGTTTCCAGCTCTTACAACTTGACCATCAGATTTCTTTGCACCAAGGCGTTTCGCACGAGAATCACGACCATTCTTCGTACTACCTACCCCTTTTTTAGATGCAAAAAGCTGAAGATTCATTTTTACCATATCTTGCACCCCCTATGTGCTACGCTCGTCTATAAGGCTAATATACTTACCATAATCCTCTGTCATTGATGCTATGCCGAGTCTAAATGTCTCTATAAGCGCATTTACCACAGCGACTGACACCTCATCTTTTGGCATCTGGATAATGATTTCTGCTTGTCCTTCATTGAGACGCTGTTTTAAAAAAATCTCACGCCATGATACTCTAAACTATTAACTGTGGCAATTGCTAGTGCACTCACCCCAGCACAAACAATATCGGTTCCCTGTTCCGAAAAGTTTGCATGACCCTTGACTCTAAAACCTATACGTCCTTTTGATAAGTCTTCTTTTATATGAACCTTTATCAAAACTAACCTTCAATTTTTTCTACGACAACTTTAGTGAATGGTTGACGATGACCTTTTTTTACGACGATAGTTTTTTTCTTTGCTTTGAACTTGAAAAACAACTACTTTCTTTGCTTTTAGCATTTTCAAGGACTTTCAAAGTCACTTTTGCACCATCGACATAAGGTTTCCCTACTGTCAACGCACCATCTTTTTGAACCATGAGTACTTTTATCGATATCAACAACTTCACCAGCTTCTTTATGGAGAAGCTCGATAGAAAAGCTCTTGTCCTTCTTCGACTTTGTACTGTTTACCACCAGTTTCAATAATAGCGTACATTCATTACACCTTCTTCCCGAGAATACTCGCTGTCATAGGTGCTATGCTTAAAACCTATGGAACAAGCGGTTTCGATCTGGATCATACCACATCAATTAATTATTATAAGTGAAAGTTTTAGTGGCGTCAAGCCTTTAACGTCATTAAAAATACCCCTAAAAAAATTCCAATATCTAAAATAATATTTTTTTTAAAACACTTTAAACGCTAAAACTTCATTTAATTTATTTTTTTTGTAAAAAAATGCTTGCATTTTTGTTTTTTTAGTTTGTTATGATACTAAAGCAATTGGCCGACATAGCTCAATTGGTAGAGCAGCTGATTTGTAATCAGCAGGTTGCGGGTTCGAGTCCCATTGTCGGCTTTAAGACCTTAGCAGATGCTTTGGTCTTTTTTTATTGCGCTTGACAAAATCAAAGTCTCTGTGATAGATTTAATTTGTTGCTGATGTAGCTCAGTTGGTAGAGCAGCTGATTCGTAATCAGCAGGTCGACGGTTCAAGTCCGCTCATCAGCTTCATTTGATAAAAAAGACCGAAGTGAGTTTTCTCACTTCGGTCTTTTTTGTATTCAATCTTTTCCTAAAAGCATCATTTCCTGACAGCGTTTATAGACCATTTCAGGCGTTCTGTCTGTTCTTCTTGCCACTCCAGTTTCAAGTGCAACTTTAGCTACTGCCATGGCGACTTGAGGTGCCACATTGGTGTCTAAGCTATGTGGTATAACGCAATCTTTGGAGAGATTTTCACCCACTGCATTTGCTAAAGCATTAGCAGCTGCAATCTTCATTTCTTCATTGATGACGCTCGCCTCTACATCAAGTGCCCCTCTAAAAATTCCTGGGAAAGCCAAGACATTATTTACCTGATTTGGAAAATCGCTTCTACCTGTACACACCACATAAGCACCTGCCTCAAAGGCATCCTCTGGCATAATTTCAGGTACAGGATTGGCAAGGGCTAGGATGATAGGGTCTTTGGCCATAGATTTTATCATCTCTTTGGTGACAACTCCTGCAACAGATACACCCAAGAAAATATCTGCACCTTTCATGGCTTCTGCAAGATCACCTTGTCTTTTTTTTCTTGGTTGGTTATTTTCGCAAGGGCTGCTTTTTTTCTTTATTGAGTCCTTCACGACCCTCATAAATTATCCCTTTGCTATCCACTAAAATGAGATGTTTTACCCCATAATGTAGCCATAATTTAGCAATGGCGATAGCTGCTGCCCCAGCTCCATTAACAACAACTTTAATCTCACTGATATCACGATGGGTCAATTTAATGCAGTTTAACAGGCAAGCTGTCGCAATAATGGCTGTCCCATGCTGATCATCGTGGAAAAATAGGAATGTTACAAATCTCCTTTAATTTTTTTCCTCTATTTCAAAACATCTTGGTGCAGAAATATCCTCAAGATTGACCCCACCAAAGGTAGGCTCTAAGAGCTTGACAAGATGAACAATTTCATCAACATCCTTTGTCCCTACACAAATCGGGAAGGCATCAACCCCACCAAAGGTCTTAAAAAGTACTGCCTTACCTTCCATAACAGGTAAACCCGCCTCAGCACCAATATCACCTAAGCCCAAAACTGCTGTCCCATCACTAACAACAGCGACATAGTTGCCTTTTATTGGTATAGGTATAAATATCCTTGGGATTTTCATAGATTTTTTTACATGGTTCTGCAACACCAGGAGAATATGCCAGGGTCAAATCTTCTGAAGTTCTCACTTTGACCTTGGAGTGTACAGCGATTTTTCCCTGACATTATCCTTGTGCATTTTAAGCGCTTTTTTTGTTCCATACTTTCCATTTGTCATCTACTCCAATGTTCCAAATATTCTATCGCCAGCATCGCCTAAACCAGGCATGATGTAACCATTTTCATTCAAAACTTTATCTCTGGCCGCCAAGTAAATTGGGACTTCTGGATGAGAAGCATTTAAAAACTCTATCCCTCTATCTGCACCTAAAAAGCCCGACAAATTTGATTTCTTTGGCACCCTTATCTTTTAGGAAGCTTATTGCATCAACGGCAGAACCACCTGTTGCAAGCATAGGGTCAACCACGATACAAACTGCCTTATCAATATCTGCTGGTAGTTTTGCATAATAAGCTTCTGGCTTAAGGGTAGCTTCGTTGCGTGCTAAACCAATATGACCTACACGTGCATTGGGTAAAAGGGTCTGCAAACCCTCAATCATACCCAAGCCAGCACGTAAAATAGGAATAATCACAATATTGTGTTCATCCACTACCTCACATTGGGCAACACCAATTGGTGTCGTCACTTCAATTTTTTTCAGTTTTTAGGTCATTGGTGACTTCATAAGCCATGAGCATCGCCAATTCTTTGACTCTTTGGCGAAACTCATAACTTTTTGGTTTCCTTATCTCTTAAGGCAGCAATTTTATGACCAATAAGTGGATGATTAAAAAAATATGAACCTTACTCATATTTTTGCCTCCTAATCTTGATCAGGATAAAGTGGATAGTTATCTGTTAATGCTTTAACACGTGCCTTTGCTTCATCATAAGCCTTGTCCACTAAAACAAGTTTAAAGATTTCAGCAAGTTCTACCATGTCAGCTTCATTCATACCACGTGTGGTCACAGCAGGTGTCCCAAGGCGTATCCCACTGGTGACAAATGGGGTCTCATTGTCAAATGGAATAGTGTTTTTATTACAAGTAATATTGCATTCATCCAAGATAGCTTCCGCCTCTTTACCTGTTAAGCCAACGGATTTGACATCTACTAAAATCAGATGATTGTCTGTTCCACCACTAACCAATCTAAAGCCTTTTTGGCTTAGGGCTTGGGCAAAAGCATTGGCATTTTTGACAACATTTTCAATATAAACCTTAAAAATCATCTTGCAAAGCTTCACCAAACGCCACAGCCTTGGCAGCAATCACATGCATGAGTGGTCCACCTTGAATACCTGGGAAAATCGCCTTATCAATTGCCTTGGCAATGTCTTCATGATTGGTAAGGATGAGTCCACCTCTTGGACCTCTCAAGGTTTTGTGGGTGGTTGAGGTCACAACATCAGCATAAGGAACAGGATTTTCATGCTTACCTGCTGCTACTAGACCTGCGATGTGTGCCATATCTACCATAAGATAAGCCCCGCATGCTTTAGCGATTTCACTCATTTTTTTAAAATCGATAGCTCTTGGATAAGCACTTGCACCAGCAACGATAAGCTTAGGTTGATACTCTAGCGCAACTTGGTGGAAAACATCATAGTCAATGGTTTCAGTGTCCTTATCAACACCATAATCCGCAAAAAGAAAAAAATAAGTCCCACTGATATTTACCGGGCTCCCATGAGTCAAGTGACCACCATGAGATAAATTCATCCCCAATACCTTATCACCAGGCTTTAAGAGGGCATAATAGACAGCCAAGTTAGCATTGGCACCACTGTGCGCCTGTACATTGGCAAAAGCTGCGCCAAAGAGTTTTTTTGCACGCTCACGTGCAAGGTTTTCCACAATATCAACGTATTCACAACCACCATAATAACGTTTGCCAGGATAACCTTCTGCATATTTATTGGTCATCACAGAGCCTTGAGCTGCCATCACAGCTTGAGAAGTAAAATTTTCTGAAGCAATGAGTTCAATTTATGTCTTTGACGACCTAATTCCAAATCAATGGCTTCGCTGACTTCCTTATCTGCCTGTGCTAGATAATGCTTTGTATAATTCATTTCCAAACCCCATTTCTCAAATTTCATCACTTCATTATAAGCCAATCAAATCAATAAAGTCCACCCATATAGGTGGACTTTTTAAGTAAACCAGCTATCATGCTAGGATAATTTTTTATTATGTGCTTTGGAAAAACTGATAGGCTTTGCCATCACGAAAAAAAGCACTAGCCTGACACTGCCTGTAAATAAGTCTATATAGTTAAACGAAAGATGACGTAGATTACCATCTTCAGCAGTAGTTTCTATAACAAAAACTTGAGGATAAACCTCTTTTAATATGCCTCGGTAAAGCAAAGTCTTTTTTCGTCCCACATCGGTACTGACCTCTGCACTTAAACCAATAAAATCATGTAGTTTTTCTTGCATGACATGATTTATGGCTTTCATGTCCATAGCGCTTCCTCCTTATAAAAAAATTTAGCCTATATCTACACTTATTCTTTACTCTAGTTATTATAACTTAAGATATAATTTTTGTCAAAAGTAAATTGACTCTAACTTGGTTAAGTGCTACAATTCCGTTGTATTTCAAGCAATTTAATCCTTTTTTTGGGAGGTTACTATATGAAAAAAATACTCACCTTGACCCTGTTATTGACCTTGTGTCTTTCTGCTTGTGGAACGCCTGAAGTAAATGAAGCCCCATCTGTTCAGGAAACTCCCGAGGTTTCTGAAAAAAATCACCCCATAATCTCACAGAAGAAATAGGTATTCAATATACTGATAGTCAGTTTAACAATCTGCCGATTAAGGCAACAACTGATGTTTTTGCGATGGATACCGTCATGAGCCTCACTGTCTATAGTAAAGATAAAGAAACAGCCAAAAAGGCATTGACTGATGGTGCAAAAATCCTTTTAGAATTGGACAATGCCCTCTCAACCAATATCGTTGACAGTGAACTCTATCAACTCAATAAACTTGGCAACATGGCTTTAGGTGAGGATGGTAAAGCACTGATGAAATCTGCCAAAAACCTTTTACCAAAAAAACAGATGGTATTTTTTTAATATCGCCATCTATCCCCTCGTCAAAGCTTGGGGCTTTACAACCAACAGTTTTCAAGTCCCTAGTAAGGAAGAAATTAAAAAAACTTCTCCCCTTAACTAACTTAAATGATGTCCATTATGATGAGAACACAGGTATCATTGACTTTGAAAAAAAAGGAATGGGGATTGATTTTGGTGGGATTGCCAAAGGCTATGCCAGCCAAAAAGTCATTTCTAAATTTAAAGAGGATGGTATCACCTCTGCACTCATTTCCCTTGGGGGCAATGTCCATCTCTTGGGCAAAAAGCCAACAGGTAAAAACTTTGTTGTCGGCATCCAAGACCCAAATAATCCAGAAGAATATTTTTGCACTATCCAGTCAAATGATGAATCCATCATCACCAGTGGTGCCTACCAACGTTACTTTGAAAAAGATGGACGCCTTTATCACCATATTATCGACCCACGAACCGGTGAACCGTCCAATCAAGACTTAACTTCTGTGACAATCATCTCTAAAGATTCTACTCTGGCAGATACCTACTCCACCACCCTCTACATCCTTGGCAAGGAAAAAGCCATCGCTTATTGGAAGGCACATAGTGATGAATTTGACATGGTACTCGTAGATAAGGATAATAAAGTCTATATCAGTGAGCCACTTGCCTCACGCTATCAAGATAATAACTTTGCTACCCCACAAATTATCAAAAAGTAGGAAACGCATGAAAAAAGAAAAAATTTGGATTGGACTGATTGCCCTCGTGTTACTTCTCTCCTTAGGTGCAAGCTACCTTATCAGTCAACAACATCAAGAAGAAAAAATTGCCACAATTAGCTTAAAGGGCAAGGTGGTAAAAACCATTGATTTAGAAAAGGTAGAAAAACCCTATACCTTTAAACTAGACACAGGGGAAGGACACTACAATACCATCGCTGTTGATAAGGGTAATATCAGTATCATCGAGGCAGACTGCCCTGACCAACTCTGTGTCCATCAAGGTAAAATCACCGATGGACTCAAGCCCATTGTCTGCTTACCCCATGAACTGGTCATACGAATCAATGGCGAAGTCCTAGAGGGTGGGCAAACTCACCAACATGAAGACACCGAGGCAACAGTCGATACCATTGTGCAATAGGAGGTATTATGTCTACAAAACGTCTAACTGTGGTAGCACTCTTTACCGCCATCGCCTTGATTATATTTGTCATCGAAGCTCAACTGCCCCCTTTAGCACCCATCCCTGGGATTAAGTTGGGGCTAGCGAATATCGTCAGCCTCTTTGCCCTGTTTTGGCTTGGCAAAAAGGAAGCCTTTACGATTCTAATCTTGCGTATCATCCTTGGGAGTATCTTTTCAGGACATGGGGCAACCTTTCTCTATAGCTTATCAGGTGGGCTACTCTCCTTTATTATTATCTTGATTTTTTTATCGTACCTTTTCCATCAAAGCACTCTACATTCCATCAATTATCGGTGGGCTATTTCACAATATTGGTCAATTAAGCTGTGCCATTTTTATCTTGGGTGAACCTCGGCTCTTGACCTACCTGCCAGTACTTTTAATCTCAGGTATCTTGACCGGCTTATTTACAGGTCTATGTGCCCAATACCTCATCAACCATAATCATTTTCTCCAAAAGCCTTTTACAGACTGACCATCTAAATAAAAAGCTGGTGTCTTGTAGCAAACCAATCCTATATTGGAATCCTACCAGACACCAGCTTTTTCTATTTCAGTGTATCTAAAACATTACCTTCATTCACCAATTTTTATATCTGTCTATTCTCATCGTCTTGCTTGCCAAATCATGATAAAATAAAATCATCTCTAGTAGTATTCACTTAATACTGTTTCCCTCATCAATAATTTCTATCATTCTATAAAATTAAGGAGATAGATCAATGAACCTAACCTTAAAAAACACCTTTAAAAAATATGAAACCATGGCGGAAGTGCTTATGACCCCACTCTTTGCGCTACTAAAAGCCCTAGATGCGCTTGAAAAAGAAATTTTTGAGCGTAATCATGCCCTAACGCTAGAAAAACCTTCCCTCAACATCCCCTCCCATCAAGTCCATCCTAATTGGCATGCCTTGATGAGGGAATACGAAGAGCGATTTAAAGCCATTTTAGAGGGCAAAGTCAGTGAAAAGCTCCTCTCAAGGGGCTATGCCACCCAATACAGCCAGCCCAGTGAATATGCTTATCTAGATGATGAGGCCTTTAGTGTCGACTTTACCATGCGCAAGGCAGATATGGCGACCATCATCATCCACTATCAACAAGCCCTTGAGATGAAGCATAAATTCGTCCTCAGATTGATTGATGGCAAATGGCTAGTGGACGAAAAAAATACTATGGCTTTGAAAATGAAGACACCTGGCACTTAGATAGAATGTGAAACAAAAATTTTTAAGATAAAGCGAGCGAAATACTATGGAATGGCTAGAACGAAAAAAACGCAAACAAAAGTGCAAGGTGCACTTTGACGAGGATAGTTTCCAAGTGGAGGAGGCTATCCTTGCCCCAGTCCATCTCATCTGTGACGAAAGCAATAGCAATCAAGAATATGATTTTTATCTTCAGACCTCATACGACACCTATCTACTTCGACTCATCAATTGTGAAGAAAAATCTGTCAGCATTTGTCCTGCCAATAAAGGTGGCATCATCTACATCATATGCCATTTGCCTGTCCATAAGGATAGGATTTCTACCACGATTCAAACCATCCTCCACCAACTCAAACCCTACGGCTTTCCCAAGCTCGCTAATCCCAAAGAGACTATCACCATTACCCTACCATCTTAAGCGAAAAAATCATAAGGAGGTATTCACATGTCCATCGAAAAGTATTGGGGTGACTATCTTGGCGGGACAGATGATAGTCTGACACTCCTAGACTATCTGCTCGATAAACAAAAAAGCACCCTCACTCTAGAGGAAATTTTCCAAGATACAGGCTTAAAGCACCTAAAGGGCAACTTTTGCACTTCATCTAAGCTCTACTATACTGATACCAAGGGTATCACCTACGACTTTTACTATGCCATTGATTTGATAGGCGACCTCGCTCTCCTGATGTTGGAATCTGCGTGCAAGGGAACTATTGCCTTGGGCGAGTTAATGGCTACTCAAACCAAAGACACCCTTTGCCTGACCTTCACCGAGTCAGAAAGGCTGATGATGATTGACGCACTCGCCAATTTTGCTGAGCATCCAACGCTCTACGATATCTATGAGGTATTATCTGATGAGGAACTGCAGGAAATGGCAGAGGTGTATGACAGTCTCCGTCAAGAATTATCCAGATGCCCTACGCATGAAAAAGCACAATAACTCGCCTTAGAGTCGTGTGCCCCTTAAATCACTTGTTTAAAAAACCTATGGAGGTGACTTAAAATGTGCCCTTATTGTGAGAACATTCCACTCGTTGATAAGATAACCAGCCCAAAAGCATTATCAAGAAATTATCGCCCTCAATCACCGAACTCGTTCAAGAAAAAGCAATTTATCTTAGTCGATGGCACCTGCCCCTTGGCCATCATCAGGTCAATCAGATGTGGGTTGATGACATCATCTACCATGTCATCCAATGCCCCAAATGCCAGCAAGCCTTTACCTGTGTTGTCAATACCTATCGAGGTGGAGGACAGTTTAAAAAAAGGGTGATAAGATAAAGGAAGACGCCAATCCAATGGATTGACGCCTTCTTTTTGTTTGTATTTGTAAGCTAGTGACTGATTTACTATAGTTTCTTAAAAAAATCCCATCTGATAATGCTCAACTACAGGATAAAGTGTCTGCTTCATCACTTCATCTTCAGGAATAAACTTTATAGCTGTCATTTCTTGAAACACCATTATCATTTCGTCCACTTTATTTATTATATCAGTCGTATCAAACTTATCTAACTTACCATTACATTTCTGCAATTTCTCGATACACTCGTTCAATCCCTCAAAACATGCTTTTCCGCTGTCTTTATCTATCCTTACAAGATTTGAGTAAGGTTTCAATCTATCAATATATTTATTTAACTCCTTTTTTTCTTATTACCATCAGTCCAATCTTTTTTTCTTTTTCTATCTTACTCTGAATTTCTCCCATCTTAGCATCAAATTCTTTTTCTCTCACATTGCAAATACTCTTTATTTGCACATAAAAAAATTGATTATCTTCTTTTCTGTAGATGTATATTTTTTTACTATCCTTTTTCTTGATAATAAATAAATGCAATATTTGCCATTTTACTGTAAAAAAATTATTATACCAAAAACCAAACTAAACTAACTATAGCCATCAATAGCAGAAAAAAATATAATCCATGATACTTCATTTGAAATGAACGTCTTAACTAATTTTTAAAAAAATCGTCTGTCTTTAATTTAAGTACTAAATAACCCAATAAAGAAAAAGCCAAGAAAAAAATAAAAAAAATGTATCCCTATAAAAAAACGAAATAACATTTTTACTTAATTCACTAACTTGAAGATATTTTTTTCTCAATTATAAAGTATATACATATAATAACTATTAGATTTATCCAAAAAAATGCTTTATATCCTAAAAAGCAATACAACAAAAACCTACTATTATTAAGTAAACAATATATATGAAAAAAACCTTTTTTTCTTTCCCCTTGTACTTCTTTGTCAGTGACATTGGTATTAATATGTAATATAAAAAAATATTATAGCAGCAAAAATGAAAGCTTCCAAGCTTAATAAGAAATGGTATAACCATTTCTGCTTCTACCTTAAATGCTTGTCTCTCCATGTAATACATAGCAAGATATAATGCTATATATATATAAATCCACATTATTGCTCGAAACGCTGACAGTATACTATTGATATTTCTACTTCTATTTTGTTGTTTAAAAATTTTTTTAAAACTATATTCAATGCCACTAGAAGCATTGATAGAAGAATCTTTTTGAAAACTCCATAAAAAAACCTATACTACCAACTACGATAGTCAATATAGAACCTATAATACTTAATATAGTATCTATGTTTCCCAACATCCCAACCCCCCTATCTATACTTTATCTCTACGCTCTCCCCTAGCTTACCTTGGCAGTTAAAGGTATACTAGAGAACTTGCATTTGAGTATCATAACCTACTGTATTATAAAAGGCGATAGCCTCTTCGTTCTCCACCTGTTCGGTATCGACAAAGACAGCTTTGACCTGATGATTTTGGGCATAGTCTAGTAAGAAGTTTACCAGTTTTTTGCCTATGTTTGGATATTGCCTCTTAGCCCTATACGCTATTAACTTGAGTATAGGGGCTTTTTATTTTTTCAACGCTATAAATCACTTGCACTACCACTCTACAGCCTATTTGGTAAAAACAAGCGCCCAATCCCATAGCTCAGGAATGCTCGCCTGCTCAAAAAGATTTTGAACCAAGGTCTTTGCCGCTTCCTCACTTAAGCCATCCTTGCCATAAATCAAAGTTTCATAGCCCTCTTCATTGCTTGTAGCAATTTCAAAGTGAAAGTATTTTGGATTTTTATCTTGGCAAACTTGCACAAAGGTTACACTACGTCCAAATTCTTGGGTTTGGATTGGTTTTGGTGGCGTTAAAACGATAAACGTCACCACACCATTTTTTTATCAAGGTGAGTTGGGCGAAAATCTCATTTAAGGCAAAAACTTTTTTTAATGTGCCATCACTATTGAGCATCCAGTCAGCTATCCTCTTATCCGACTTCCCAAAAGATGTTTTCTCCTCATGATCAGCGTGATAGCTTTCTCTATAGTCTTGATGCGCTATAGCCTTAAGCGCTTCTGATTTTATCAAGGCATTTTTTGCAATGATAGCAATAAGGAGAGGCGCCACAAATAAAGGAGAAGCAAGGGCAGCACTGAAAATGGCTAAGCCTTTCATCTGCGTTTTTTTGAGTGGCTAGTTTCAACAATACCATTTAAAAGACCTGCTAGCTCATTTAAAAACACGCCCCCACCTAGCACAAACAAGCAATACGCCTCTATAAAAAATCCCATTAAAACGATAAAAACAATTTTTCTGGCGACTCGAGCACATATTTCCATTTTTCTTTTCTAAGGCTATCGCCTCATTATTTGGTATACGATGAAACCATCTTTTGGCACGTTCTTCTTTAGTCATCTATTATCCCCCTATAAAAGGTGCTATCTCTTTTTAAGTGCCTCCTCATTATATCACTTTACAATATTATTTTCATCGTTTTCTTCCCTTCTTCCTCAAAGGATAAAATACAGTGTGACTTCACTTCCCTTTCTTGAAAAATAGACGCTATTGGCTTAAAATGTACTCTTAATCATTATGGAAAGGGGTCTTGGCATGAATGAAGTCCATCTATTAGTTGATCATTTACTAAATTGGTATGACGAAAAATAAACGCCCTCTTCCTTGGCGTGAGCAAAAACAATCCTTACTATACTTGGGTCAGTGAGGTCATGCTCCAACAAACACAGGTCAAAACAGTGATTCCTTATTTTGAACGCTTTATCACAGCCTTACCTACGATTCAAGCCTTGGCAGAAGTCTCTGACGATAGGCTCCACAAGCTTTGGGAGGGCTTAGGCTACTACCGCCGAGCCAGCCATCTTAAAAAAGCTGCCCAAGAGGTCATGACCTACCATGATGGCTTATTGCCAGAAACCTATGAGGCCTTACAAAAACTCTCGGGTATAGGGCGTTACACTGCTGGAGCGATTGCCTCTATTGCCTTTGGTGAAAGAAGGCCTGCCATTGATGGCAATCTCATGCGTATCTTTGCTAGACTGCTCTGTCTTTCCTATCCCACCAATACGACCAAAAGCTATGGGCAGTATGAACAGATTATCACGCCCTACGTCCCTAGCCATCGCCCTGGCGATTTCAATCAAGCGATGATGGACTTAGGCGCCACCATTTGCTTGGCAAAAGGCGCACCACTTTGCCTACACTGCCCTATCAGACAACACTGCCAAAGTTTTAAAGATAATCTCATCCATCTCTACCCCAAAAAGGAAAGCAAGCCTGCTAAAAAAAGAAGAAAAAAACGTATCATTTTCATCCTTGCTCGTCAAGATGGTAAGTTATTCATCAAGCGTCGTCCTAGTAAGGGACTACTTGCAGGCTTATGGGAATTTATCAATATTCCTGATACTGGTCAGTTGCCAGAAACTTTTTTAGAAGAAGAAAATTATCACCCTCTTGAAGTTCAATCTTTAGGCAAAGCCAAACATATTTTTACCCACATAATATGGCACATGAGGGCCTACTATGTTATTATAAATGGCGATGACTATGAAGGGACTTGGGCTAGTTTAGAAGAGATCGAAACAAGCTATCCTTTTCCCTCAGCTTATAAAACTTACTTAGATCAACTACACCAAATTTCAAGGAGACGATTATGAAAATCCTACGCTATTTTTGTTGCCCCTACTTGCCCTGACTTGCCTCCTCTCCACAGCAACCTTAGCAACCTTTGTTACCATCTTGCCTGAGGGGCTCAGCTCATCAAAGACCTCTTCTGAGCGTAATGAAAAAGTGGATACTACCTTAAATCCAGGCACTTATAATATCCTTTGTGTCGGTATCGACAAAGAAGAAACCAATGCCGATACCATCGTCTTACTTTCTTTTGATAGTATCAATAAAAAGCTCAATTTGCTCAGTATCCCTAGGGATACCATGAGTAATACCCCACGTGTTGTCAAAAAAATCAATGCTTCCTATGGTGAAGGTGGGATTGAAAAATACCATCAAAGAAGTACAAATGCTCACCAGTCTACCTATTGATCGTTATGTGGTCACCAATTTTGATGGGTTTGAACATGTCATTGATGCACTTGGTGGGATTGATATGAATGTCCCAGAAGATTTAAGTTATCAAGATACACAACAAGACCTTTACATCAACCTCCCTGCCGGCCAGCAACACCTTGATGGTAGGACAGCACTACACTTTGTACGTTTTCGTTATGGCTATGCTTCTGGGGATATTGGTCGTGTCGGTGCCCAACAATTATTTTTTTAAAGCCTTAGCAGAAAAACTCACATCTAAAAATATTTTGACCGCCCTCCCAGCTATGGCAGAAACGGTCAAAAAAGATATGAAAACCGACCTTACCACTGCAGAAATGCTCTGGTTTGCTAAAGAAGGCTTAAAGGTTAATTTAGATACCGATGTGCATATGTTTCTTTTACCAGGCAGTGCGCAAACTATAGATGGCTTGTCTTACTATTTGCCATCCCAACAAGGTATTTTAGCCATGTTAAATAAACACTTTTTTGTCAAAGAAGACAATCAAATTACCCCAGATAAACTTGATCTTGTCCCAATTGCCAGTAGCGTGGCACAAGACTATCTCACTGAAGGGGATAAGCCAGTGCCAACTGATGAAAAACAATATTCCTATCGAGCCAGCACATAGCTACAACCCTTATAATCCAACACCAGTAGAAACAGGAGAAACCAGAAATTACACCTCTTATAAAGACCCTGTTAAAATCCTCGTCCATGGTCCGTTGGATACTACCTTACCTGAGTAAGATAGGCACATTACCCCCTTGCTCAGATTACACACTCATGTTATACTAGGTGAATAAATTATCTTAAAATCATTATAGGTAAAAAGGACTGTGATTATGAAACAAACATGGAGAAAAAAAGACTAACGGCTTTTAGCTTTACTTACTAGCCTAGTGGCTTCTCTTCCTTTGTATGCTGATGAAAGCGATGATATTACACAAGATAATACTCATGAAGCCAAGACTTCTTCCCTTACAGTAGCAGTTTCAGAAGGTGAGACTACCATAGTTACACCAGAAGCAACCACTGAAGCTACACCAGAAGCTAAAACAGTAACAACAGATGCTCAAAATAAAGCAATAGAAACTCTAGCACCATCAACTGAGCAAAAGAAGTCCACGACAATTACGGGTTCTAGTCTAACCCCTGTTGAAGTCGTAAATACAGAAGAAACTGGCAATTTATCTGGTAACAAGACAGCGAATAGTTCTTATGATAGCATCACAAAGGTAGAAGAACTCGAAAGAAAGAAAAAAAGAAAAAAAGAACGTAAAGACAAAGAACGCAAAGAAAAAGAGAAAAAAGCTAAAGAAGAATTAGAAAAGAAGAAGAATGCAAAAGATCCTTATAAGGGTGAAGAATTAAAAGAAGAAAAAGCACGTCATTACAATACTGTGTACAAAGGTTCTGCCCTTCTTTGGGAAAGTGAAGATGTCTCTCCTAAGAGAAGAAAGCTTAGAGAAGTTGCTGAAACTATGCTCGGTTGGGATTATTCTCAACCAAATCGTATGAGCGAAGGGGCTGCTGACTGCTCTAGTTTTATTCACCGTACCTTGATGCAAGCAGGCTACATGCCAAAAGAATCTTGGGCATTTACCACTTATACCATGCCAAACTATACAGACTATCTCGAAGAAATCGAATGGAGCGATATCAAAGTTGGCGATATCATCCTAGGTGATGGTCACGTGGCTTTCTATTGGGGCGAAGATGACCAAGGTCATCCTATCACTTTAGAATCTTGTGGGGCTTTTGGTGTTGGCTATGGTTATATGATGTATGGTGGTTGGGATTTCAACTATACCAGTGTATGGCGTGTCAAAGGTATTGATGATGGTATGCCAGAAAAAGGAAAAAAAGAAGTCGTCAATATTACCCTTGCTAAAAAAAGAAATCGTCAGTGTATGGGATCTCTTACTTGAAAAAGATGCTTTAGATGAGCAAGTGAGTGAAATCGCTAAAAAAGCTCAAGAAGCGCAAGCAAAGGCAAATGCTGAGGCAAGTACCCCAGCACAAAATGAACAACAAACACAACAAGTACAACAATAAAAAAATAACCTGTAGAAAAATTTCTACAGGTTATTTTTTTATTGTCTTTTATAAATTATAGAGATGATTGACTGGTCCACTGCCTTGACCCAAGTCAAGCATATCGCTTAAGGCACCATGGAGATATTGCTTGGCTTTCTCGATGCTATCAATTAAGTTGTTGCCAACTGCTAGTTGACAAGCAATCGCAGAAGATAAGGTGCAACCTGTCCCATGGGTATTAGGATTTTGAACCTTAGGTAAGGCAAAACGGTGGGTCTTGCCATCATAAAGAATGTCGACAGCATCTTCACCCTCTAGATGTCCACCTTTAATTAAGATATTGGTACCAAATTTTTTTCATACATCATTTTACTAACCTCTAAAAAGGCTTTGCTTCATCTGTTATCTTTTTCGCCTGAAAGCGCTTCCGCCTCAAAAGGTATTTGGTGTAATCACTGTTGCTAAAGGAATGAGTCCAGAGGTCAAAATATCGATCGCCCTCATCGGTCAAAAAGTTTATAACCACTTGTCGAAATCATCACCGGATCAACAACGATGTTTTTTTGGCATCATATTGTTTCAATTTATCAACAATCATCTGAATCAATGCTGGATTGGAGACCATACCTATTTTGATACTATCTGGATAGATATCTGTAAAAAAATAGCATCCAATTGCTCTGCTAAAAAAACTCAGGCGTTGTATCAAAAAAATAGAATATACCCCTTTGGTGTTTTTGTGCTGTTAGCGCAGTGATGGCACTCATGCCATACATCTTGTGGGCACAAATTGTTTTTAAGTCTGCTTGAATCCCTGCCCCACCACTACAGTCCGAACCCGCTATGGTCAATACTTTTTTTCATCTCTTTACCCTCCTATGACTTTTTGAGCCTTTTCCTTCATTAATTTTGCTGCCGTGTGGCAATCTTTTTTGGCAAAAATACAGGAAACCACTGCCACCCCACTGATACCTGTCCCTTTTAGGCTATCAATATTATCTTCATTAATGCCACCAATTGCTACAACAGGAATCGTCACTGACTGGACAATCTCTCGCAAGGTATCAAAAGAAAGGGTTGTCGCATCTTTTTTTGTCCCTGTCTGAAACATCGCACCCACACCAATATAGTCTGCACCATTTTTTTCAGCAAGACATGCTTCTTCTACACTATGTGCTGACACGCCCAAAATCGCCTCTTCACCTAGAAGGGTTCTAGCCTCTCCCGCTTCAAGATCACTTTGTCCGACGTGAACGCCACTAGCACCTATTGTCTTGGCAATCTCTACTCTATCATTGATGATTAAAGGCACCTTATACTGGTCACAAAGCACCTTGCATGCCTTTGCCCTTTCTAAAAAAAGCTCGCATCATCCAGCTCTTTTTTTCCCGTAGTTGCAACAAATTGACTCCTGCACTAAGCACTTGTTCAATTTGCATAAGAAAAAGCATCTTTTTTTCTGCCCATCTGCTATCAGTAATCGCATAAAGCGTCATATCATCTAATTTTTTTCATACCTTGCTCCTTGAATGATTTGTTCATCTTTAGCACAAAAAAGCCTCATCAAATAACGCTATCTTAAAGCTTAAATTCCCCTTTTTGCTATCCAAACGCTTAGCCGCCCTTTCACCCAAGACGCCCATCAAAGACACGCCATAAAGACAAGCCTCAAAATCATCCTCGCCCACTGCCAACAGACCTGCCAAAAGGGCAGACTGCATACAGCCACAACCTGTTAAGCGTGCCATCATCGGATGCCCATTGCTCACTTTTACCACTTTGCCCTGACCTATCACGAGATCTTCCTTGCCTGATAGGACAAGGATAGTACCTAATAAGGCACTTGTCTTTTGCAAACGGTCTAAATCAATCTTTACCGCTTCATAAGAAAGGCTACTATCTACGCCCTTTTCTTCGGTTGTCAGTCCTGACAAACACATCAATTCTGCATAATTTCCCCTAATCACCCTCGGCATTGCCAAATCCAGTAAGGTTTTGACACTCGCCAAGCGGTAAGGACTACTGGCAATCCCTACAGGATCTAACACAATGGGTAAACCCGCTCTACTATAAGCTAGTATCGCTTCCTTCATCGCCTCAAAGCGATAGGTGGTAACTGTTCCTAGGTTCAAATGAAGCCCTTTCGCCACTTGGCTTAAAGATGACATTTCCAGTTTTTCTTCTGCCATGATTGGCGAAGCCCCCAAGGCCAGAAGAAAGTTTGCACAATCGTTGGCACTCACATGACTAACCATGTTATGGATGAGTGGGGCTTCTGCTTTCAAGGATGATAAATGGGGCTTAAGCATTCTTTTTGCCCCATACCTTATCTAAGACCAAAGCCAAAATCGCAACAATTACAATGACAGGTAGAGTATTGCCTATTGGCGTTTCCAAAGATAAGAAGTAACGATAAAGCCCAAAGCCAATCAACCACAAAAGGAGATTTTGCCACCTAAAGGCTTGCATTGAAAAAAATCATTTTTCAAAAATAAAGAAGTCCACCATCAAGATGGTAATCATTGGTGCAAATACTGAGCCAATCAAATACAAGAAAGATTCAAAAGGCATTAACAGGGGCAAATAAAGCCAAAAAGCAAGCCTACTGCCAAGACCACCAAGGCAACCGTTCTTTCAGAAAAGTTTTTGTTTAAGGCGTTAGCACTCACCCCCGCAGAATAAACGTCCAAAAAGGTCGTCGTTACTGTAGAGAAGATAACAATAAAGAGCGCTACCAAACTAAAACCAGCACCTACTAAGATTTCAGCAATATCAGACTTTCCAGCATACAAACTTGCTCCAAGTCCAATCACATACATCCATGTGCTGACGACGATATAGGTACTGGCACTGGCACAAGTCGCTGCAAATGGCTTTTCAGCTCTTCTAGTATAATCTGAGATTAACGGCAACCAAGATAAAGGCATTGCCAAAGCAAGCTCTATCGCATTACCAAAGCTCAATTCTCCTTCTACAGGGCTAACCTGTCCACCACTAAATATCTTATAACTCAAGAAAATTGTGAGTAAGAAAAGGGCACTCATTGCCACAATATTAATCTTACTCATATTTTTTTAATGCCAATAAAAAAAGCCAAATTAAAAATCAGTCCGCCGATAATAAGGCTCCAAATCCATTGTCCACCAATGTCCATAGCAGTACATGCTGCAGCAGCCCCACCGACAATCATGATGGCAGTCCAGCCTACAAGCTGTAAGACATTGAGGGAAGAAAAGAGCATAGAACCCTTTTCACCAAAAGAGCCTTTAACCGTTTCCATTGCCCCTTTTCTTGTCTTAGCACCAATATAGCCAGCAAAGAAAAGCAAGCATCCACCGATAAGATGACCAATAATAATTGCTAAAAATACCATTCACTAAACCTAATGGGGCAAAAAAAGTGTTCCTGTAATAATTTCCGCAATAGAAACTGCCGCACCAAACCATATCAAACTATTTGAAAAATACTGACGTTCTTTCTTGATTCATTTTAAACCTTCTTTCCTAGTTAAATTTATTTAAAAATTCCTCTACCCCTCAAGGCATAGATAAAGGCTCCCGCAATCAAAGCCCCTGTAAAAGTTGAGAAGAAAAACGGCAAGATATAGGCATAAAAGGCAAGTTCCCCTGCTGTTTTACCCAAAAATAAAATCGCTATCGGATAGGCACATAGCCCACCTAAAACCGAGGTACCAAAGACCTCTCCTACCAGGGCAAAGGTCAGCTTTTTACCATACTTGTAGCCTAGTCCTGCCAAAAAAGCACCAAACATACTACCTGGAAAAGCCATTAGCGTACCTATTCCTAGTAAGTTTCTGAGTAAACTTGAGGCAAAGGCAATCCCCAAAGCATACCATGGTCCTAGCATCACTGCACCTAAAACATTGACAATGTGCTGAACTGGAGCAACCTTGCTCCCTAATACAGGAATCGAAAAAAAGCTACCTAAGATAGCAAGGGCGCATAAAATCCCTGCCAATGCGAGCTTTCTACTCTTCATACACAACACTTCCTTTCAAGTAAACAAAAAACGGAGACACCTAACTAGATGTCTCCGAAAAAAGTACAAAACCTACTCCCTACGGCGGTATTATCCACATCAGGTCAAAGGGTCAGAGCCTTTGTTGGGCTTTTCTCAGCAAATTCCGCTCCCCTGTATGCTAGCCATTTTACCATAAAGCAACTCGGCTTTCAAGCTAAGGGCAGACAATCTTTCTTGCAATACGTTTGGCTTCGTATAAAATTTTCTCTTCATCTAAGGTCAAATACTCACCTTTTTCATACAAGCATTTACCTCCGACAAAGACATAGTCAATATCACTACTCTTAGCACTGTAGAGCAGATTTGCCAAGTCATCATGATAAGGATAATGATGTGGTTTTTCTCGACTTAATAAAATAAAATCTGCCTGATAGCCTAATTTTATCTTGCCAGTATTTTCAAAACCTAAGGCCTTTGCCCCATGGCTCGTTGCTAAAGAGAGCATCTGACTAGCTTTCATACTTTCAGGGTCAAGGCGCATCATTTTATGCACCAAGGCACCCATTTGCATTTCTTTTAGCATATCCAAGTTATTGTTACTAGAGGCGCCATCCGTCCCAAGGGCAACGATGCCTCCTTGCTTCTGATAAGCGATAATATCTGCCCAACCACTCGCTAATTTCATATTGCTGATAGGGTTGTGCAATAATATGGCATCCTTGCTCGCTAAAATCTCCCTATCCTCGTTAGTAAGATAAACACCATGAGCCACCCCTGTTGGCACTTCTAAGTCAAAGACACCCAAATCATCCAAATACTGGGTTGGTGTCTTTTGGTAAGTCTCTTGTATGAAGGTGACCTCTTCCTTGGTTTCTGCTAGATGGATATGGATACCTGTATGGTGTGCTTTTTGCTTGCTTAACCATTTCCTCTATATAGTCAGGTGGACAGGTATTTGGCGCATGGGGGCCAAAATATACCCTCACACGATCATCTTTACCATGCCATTTTTGATAGAGGGCAATATTTTCGCTAATCCCTCTATGGGTATCATCAAACATCCCCACAGAACCACGACAGATATTGATACGCATGCCACTGGCATAGGTTGCTTCCATAATGGCTTCGGTATGATCATACATTTCCATAAAGGCCGTTGTCCCAGAAGCAAGCATTTCCAAAAAGTCCCTAATGAAGTGCCCCAGTAAACATCCTCATCACTTAATTTTTGCTTCTGCTGGCCAAATATAGTCATTGAGCCAAGTTTTTTTAAATTGGTATCACTTCCATACCCCCTTAAAAGCCCCATGGCAACATGGGTATGGGCATTTTGAAAAACTTGGCAAAAGAAGATAGCCACTACCCTCCATAACCCTTGCACCCTTGACATCGCTCGCCTTGCCAATTCTAGTAAAGACACCATTTTCTACCAAAAACATCTCCCGACACAAACTTGGCTTGCAGCCTCATCATAGTAATATGTGTTTTTTTAATGTGCGTCTTCAAGATGGTTTTGCCCTCACTCTCTTGGCTCGCTACCGCTTCTTCAGTTTCTTCTACTTCTTCTGTCTCTTCTGCCTTTGCCAAATCGCTAAATAAAGCATCGACAAAGCTTTCTGCGTCAAAAAAACTTGCAAGTCTTCCATACCCTCGCCTACGCCAATAAATTTGACCGGCAAGTCATACTCTGAATGAATCCCCAAGATGACGCCACCTTTGGCTGTCCCATCTAGCTTAGTCAAAACCACCCCTGTTAAGCCCGCAACTTCACTAAAGACCTTGACTTGACTCAAGGCATTTTGTCCAGTGGTCGCATCAAGGACAATCAAGACTTCCTTTAGGGCTTCTGGATTTTCACGGTCAATGACGCGTTTTATCTTTGCCAATTCATTCATTAAGTTGACCTTATTGTGCAATCGTCCCGCTGTATCAATCAAAAGCACACTGGCCTTTCTTGAGGTTGCTGCCTTAATCCCATCAAAGACAACCGCCGCTGGATCAGCGCCCTCAGTATGGGCAATGACGTCAACACCGACACGCTCACCCCAAATTTTTAACTGCTCACTGGCTGCCGCTCTAAAGGTATCCCCTGCAGCAAGGACGACTTTTTCACCTTGGTTTTTGAGGTAATGGGCAATTTTGCCGATACTGGTCGTTTTACCAACACCGTTGACCCCTACCACCAAGATAATATTTAAGCCCTCACTATCTAAATTGAGCTTGCCACGTTCTCCAGAGAGTCTTTCTGCCAAATCCTCTGCAAAAGCCTCTTTCAATTCGCCAACGTTTTTTTGAGTTTTCTTTCTTTTTCTAGCTGACGCAAGCGTTCCACCATCTCAAGGGCAGTATACACCCCCACATCCCCTGCAATCAGTGCTTCTTCTAAATCATCGTAAAGGTCATCAGTGATACTACTCCCTGAAAAAACATCAAAAATCTTTTCGATAAAGCCCTTGCGGGTTTTTTCCAAACCTTGGCTTAAGGCTTTTATTATAGGCATCACTATCCGTTCTTACCTCTTTATCTTTCTTTTTAAAGCGATCAAAAAATCCCATGTTTATACCTCACTTTCTAAATAATCTTCTAGACGTACGGATAAAAGTTTCGATACGCCATCTTTATCCATGGTCACACCGTATAAAACATCACTTGCCTCCATCGTACCCTTACGATGGGAAATAATGATAAACTGACTTTTTTTGGCTATATTCCTTGATAAAATCTGCTAAATGGTCAACATTGGCCCTCATCAAGTGCCGCCCTCGATCTCATCTAAAATCACAAAAGGACTTGGCTTGATATGAAGCAGAGCAAAAAAGCAAGGCTATAGCAGTCATCGCCCTCTCTCCACCGGAAAGCAAGCTCAAAATACGCTCCCTTTTTGCCAGGAGGTTTGGCAATGATTTCTACCCTGTTTCAAGATAGTTTTTAGGCATAGAAAGTTCAAGCCTTGCACTGCCCCCACGAAACATACTTTGAAAAAAATTTCATCAAAGAGCCTATTGATATGGTGATAGGTTTTTGCAAAGCGCTCACTCATCACTGCTTCCATCTCAGTGATTAACTTCATCAGTTGTTTTTCTGCCTCTTTTAAGTCGCTCATCTGTGTACGCATGAATACGACACGTTCACTCACTTCTTCATAAACCTCAACAGCCGTAAAATTCAATTCCCCTAAAGCCTTGATGGCTTGTTTCAAACGTGCCTTTTTCTGCGATGGCTTCTTCTTGATCGAAGTCTTTTGAGTCAAGGGTGGTAAAGTCTATACCCTCTTGTCCCAAGAGCTCTTCCCCTTCTTTTATAATTTCTGCCAAGCGCTCTTCCTCACGTACACGTTTCATCATGTATTGATGGTGTTTTTTTTCTAAAGTGTAGATGGTTTCCTTTAAAATGTTTGATGCCTCTTCTAGTTCGCTCAAACTTTTTTTCCATCGTATCGACATCTTGACTGGTTTGCTTTTAAGGTCACTGTCATAATTTCCAAGTTTGCCTTCAAGTCTCTATGTGTCTGGCTAAGCTCTGATTGTTTGCTAGTGGTTTCTTCTAAAGCTTGACTGAGGTGTATGAGTCTTTCTTCTGTTTTTGATAAAATTGATACCTAAGCTCTCAAGCGCTTCTTTTCGCTCTTTTAGCTTAGCACTTAAGTTGCGATATTTTTTTCTTCACGTATAGAGACTTCTGTATTGGCCTCATGTGTCCCTACCGTCTTCGCCTCTAAACTTTTTGTGAGCGCCTCTAAAGTCAATTTCAGTCTTTCTTTGTCTTCATTTAACTGACCAATCGCCTCTTTTTGTTTCTGCTAAAGTGAATCTATCTTTTTGAGCTGTGCAAGATAGCTTTTTTTCTTCTGTCTCTAGTACAGAAAAAAATCCGCTTGTTCTAGCGTTAGATTTTTTTCTTGTTGGATGATTTCTCGCCTGACGCTCTCCAACAAGACTGCCTGCTCCATCTGACGCTTCTTTTTCTTCTTGATACTTGAGACTTAAGCCTTCATGGGCTTCTTTTTTTGTCTTGTGAGCAAGTCTTCAAGTTTACATCGTTTTTTTCCAAGCCCTTTTGGTGATCTAACTCTAGTGCTGCAAGTTCATTTTCCAAGTTTCTTTTTTTCGCTGTTTCTTTTGAGCAAAATTGGTGCTTTTTATTGACCCCACCTGTCAAGCTCCCCTTAGGAGAAATGACTTCACCAGATAAGGTCACCATCCCTATCCAAAAACTTTTTTTGTGTTTTAAGAAATACAGCGCCTTATCAATATCACGTACAATTACCACACGGCCAAGGAGAGAAGAAAAAAATCGCCCTCATAGCATTTTTTTCATAACGTACCAGTTGATTGCCATAGCCTAAAATGGCGTCATCTTGGTACAAGCTATGACTGCTTTCAGCTCGAATCGTATTTAAGGGTAAAAAGGTTGCCTTGCCCAGTTTTCTCTCTCTCAAATACAAGATAGCACGCTTGGCATCCTCGTCATTTTGGGTTACCAGGTGTTGTAAACTCCCTCCTAAAGCATTTTTCAATAGCAACTTGATAAGTATCTTCCACTTCAATGAGCTGGGCAATAGTACCCAAAAATACCCTCCAACTTGCCCTCTTCTTTCGCCTTTAGGACACTGGCAACACCAAAAAAATAGCCTTCTCCTGTGCTTTCCATCTCACGCAAAGCCAAAAACCGACTCTTTTTTTACTTGCAATTTCTTTTTTTCCAAACCTTGATTTGTCAGTAAACACTGTGAATATTCTGTTTTAAGCTTTTTGGTACGCTTCTTGCTTATCTTTTTAATGTTTCAGCCAAATGATCAAGATTGCTAGTTAACGCCTTGCCCTCTTTTTCTAGGGCGAGTAAATCCTCTTTTTTCTTTTGAAATTCTTCCTGTAAGCGATCCTTTTTCTGATTTTGACGCTCTTTTTTATAACTTAACGTCTTAATATTATCTTCAAGGGTACTCACGCTATTTTTTTAGACTAATTTCTTGACGCATAAGGTTAAAAATAGGTTTCCTCTTGCGTCACCAAAAGTTCTTCTACTTGCTTTTTTTCTAGCTCTATTTTTATTTTTTTTCTTGATTTTTTTATCTTCTTTGACTTGTCTTAACTGGTCAAGCAAGTCTTTTTTTCTTTTTGAGCGCTCTCTGTGAGCTCAAAAAAATCAACTCTTCTTCTTGCTCTAACTGGATTTTTAAGCTCAGCTACCCTTTTGGTGAGCTCTGCTTTTTGTTGTTCTTGATGTGCTAGACGCTCTGATAAAATACCAAGTTCACGCTGAAGGGCTTCATCCTCTGTCTTTTTATCAGAAAAATCACCTTGTAAGGTTTTTAAATTTTCCTTAGCCGTTCCCCAAAGCGTCTTTTGTGCCTCTAGGGCTTGATGCTTACGCTCATAGTTTTCTTGTACTTGAATGAGCCCCGCACTTGACTCTTTTTCACCCTTGGCATAAGTTTCAAAGTTTTCTTTTGCAAGGTCAAAATTGCTTTTTAAAAGCTTAAGGCTCAAGTCCTTATAGGCTTGATCATAGGTCTTAAACTTTCTGACTGCTTCGGCTTGTTTTTCTAAGGGTTCTAATCTATCTTCTAGCTCAAGCAAGATATCTTCTAGTCTTGTCAAATCATCTTGAGTGCTCTCCAGTTTACGACTGGCCTCTCTTTTACGATACTTATACTTACTAATACCGGCAGCCTCTTCAATCAAGCCTCGTCTTTCTTCGGCATGCAAGGTAAGAATTTCATCAATTTTACCCTGACCAATTACAGAAAATCCATCCTTACCCAAGCCGGTATCCATAAATAGCTCCTGGATATCCTTGAGTCTAGCAGACTTGCCATTAATCTCATAAAGGCTCTCACCTGAACGGTGCAAGGTACGTGAGACACTCACCTCATGATAAGGTAAGTCAAAAATCCCCTCACTATTATCTAACGTCAAACTCACCTTTGCCATACCTAGGGGTTTTCTATCCTTACTGCCAGAGAAAATAACATCCTCCATCTTGCCACCACGCAAGCTTTTAGCACTTTGTTCCCCCAAAACCCAGCGTACAGCATCAACAACATTTGATTTGCCACTGCCATTAGGGCCGACAATAGCAGATACCCCCTTGGAAAAAGTCAAAATTCACTCTATCGGCAAAAGACTTAAAGCCTTGTAGCTCCAATCTTTTTAAATACAAGGTCTCACCTCCCATTCACTTAAGGTTTTATCTGGTTTAAGATACAAATTGGCGCCATACTTTTTTAAAAAATACGCCCTGTTTTCTCCCTTATGACCAATAGCTTTAGAAAAAAAGCTTTGGGATGAATCTGAAACTGCCATGCCTTATCTGGAAATAAAGGTGCTAGCTTTTCCATCTTTTGGCGAAATAAACGTCCATAAGCAAGCTCACCCAAGGCAGGATGATAGTAGCCTGCCACAATTTCATCAGACAAGTGCAATTCATCTTGTAAACCAATACGTATCATCGCCACATCATGATCAATAAAATACGCCATACAACTTGCCAAGGTATCCAAAAAGCGTCTCTCTTGACCATGGTACATACTTGCCTTCATCATAAAGCCTTGCCAAATCGGTTTCTTTTCAAGACCACCGTAGGGTATAAGCGTACCATCGCTATTCCACTTTGTGCCAGTTGACGAGCGGTCTCGATAGATTTTTGAGGCTCGTCTTTATAAAGCCCTAACATCATCTGACCACCAACCAAAAAGCCACGATCCAGCAAGCTTTTGACTGCCACTAAACCTACTTGATGATCATGTCCTCTTTGGTTATGGGCTAAGACCTCTTGATCTAAAGATTGAAAACCTATTTCTACCGTATCTACCCCAAAAGCTTCTAAAACATCAAGCCTTGCTTCTTCTAATTTATCCGGACGTGTTGAAAGACGAATCTCATTAATATAGCCTTCTTCTTTTAGCTGTTTTGCTTCTTTTAGATAGGCTTCTTGCAAAACATCAGGCAGTGCTGTAAAACTACCCCCATAGTAAGCTAGACACCTTGTCTCGGGTGAGTTTTTCTGCCAGGTTAGAAAAGTTTCTCTTACTTTTTTAGGTGGCAAGGGCAAAGACTGCCCTGTGATTTTATACTGATTACAAAACACGCAAGTATAAGGACAACCCAAGTGAGGAATAAAAATTGGGCAAATCCTATGCCTCTTGATCATCAAGTTCTCCTAATTTTACCAAAGCTTGAAACGCAGCTTCTCTTTCAGAAAGTTTCTTAGTCTTACCCTCTCCAATCCCATAAGGCACTCCATCCACACAAACCTCACTGGTAAAAACCTTATTGTGATCGGGACCCTTAGATTTTAACAAACGATAACTCACACTTTGTCCATTTCTTTGTACAAACTCTTGTAAACGTGTTTTGTAATCACCATAATAGCCATCTGCCACCAAGGCAATCTCTGGTGCTAAATACTTCAGGAGTAATTCATATAAAGGTAGTATCCCAACATTAAGATAAATGACCGCACTCATGGCCTCCCAAGCATCTGCTAGATTAGAAGGGCGTTCATCTCCACCATTTGCCCTTTCACCTCGCCCCAAACGCAGGTAACGTCCTAAATCTAACCTTTTGGCTGCATTGGCTAGGGAATCTTCACAAACAAGGGTTGCTCTCTTTTTACTAAGAAGCCCTTCACCCTCATCTGGATACTCTATATATAGGTATTCCCCGATACAAAGGTCGACAACGGCATCGCCTAAAAAAACTCCAAGCGCTGATTGTCTTCACTATCACTATTTTCCACAGCATAGGAAGGATGGGTCAAAGCAATCGATAGTTGCTTTAAATCAAGGGTCTCTATGCCAAGTACCTGTTGCAAAGCTTGCATTTCTAAAAATTCTATTTTTTTCCATAAAATAACCTCCGTCAATATTGTACACAGTTTGAAAAGGCTTTTCAATTGGTTTTACTTTTGATTAAATGGCCCAAAGGTGTTACACTAGTAAAGAAGGAGTGATATCAATGAAAATTGCTTGTCCAACAAAAGACAATATGGTAGATAACCATTTTGGACATTGTGCGTATTTTACTATTTTTTTACGCTTGAAGATAACAAATTAATCAAAGAAGAAACCCTACCTTCACCAGTCGGTTGTGGCTGTAAGTCCAATATTGCTGGTGACTTAGAAAAATTAGGCGTCAGCCTCATGCTTGCGGGCAATATGGGCGACGGTGCTTTAAATGTCCTCAATACTCATAACATCCAAGTCATCAGAGGATGTCAAGGTGACATCCATGATGTCCTCAATGCTTATTTAGACGGCAAACTCGAGGATTCACTTATCAGTTGTGATCATCACAATTGCGACCACGAACATTAAAAAAGAGCCTTTGTACTACAGTACAAAGGCTCTTTTTATCTACTCTTCTTATTCTTCTGAGAAGTCTTCTTTACCAGCACCGCAAAGTGGGCAAACCCAATCTTCTGGAAGATCTTCAAACGCAGTTCCAGGTGCTACACCGTTATCTTCATCACCTTCAGCAGGATCATAAACATATCCACACAAATCGCATACATAACTTTTTCATTATTAAACTCTCCTTTATCATATCTAATCTCAAACTTTACATTTTTGTATATAACCATTTTTTTCTATTTTATGCACAAAAAAAGCAAAAAAATATTAAATCTTTTCTACACGCTTAATCTTGGCACCCAACTTTTTGAAACTTGCCGATGAGATTTTCATACCCTCTATCAATATGATGAAGATTGCCTATCACTGTTTCCCCTTCAGCGACCAAGCCAGCAATGATGAGTGCTGCACCCGCACGCAAATCTGTTGCAAAAAAACTTCGGCACCAAAAAAAGCTTAGGAACGCCATCCACATGGGCAATGCGACCATCTAGCTGAATATTGGCACCCATTTTTTTCTAAGCTCATCCACATGCATATAACGATTTTCAAAAAAATCGTTTCTTCAAAATTAGAAGTTCCCTTGGCCAAAGTAAGCACTGCCATAAACTGCGCCTGTATATCTGTAGGAAATCCTGGATGTGGCAAAGTCTTGATATCAGTACTTAAAAATTCTTTGACAGGTTTAATCGTAACCTTATTGTTTTTACGATCAACAACAAAGTCTGCACCACATTCTCGCATTTTTTCCAAAATAGGTTCTAAATGTTCAATAATGCAGTTGGTAATAGTGATTTCACTTTTCGTCATCGCCGCTGCCAAAAGATAGCTTCCAGCCTCAATACGATCAGGAATGATACAGTGGGTCGCTCCATGAAGCTGCTCTACACCAACGATAGTGATTTCTTTGGTACCGGCACCCTTGACATTGGCGCCCATCTCATTTAGAAACATTGCCAAATCAACAATTTCTGGTTCTAAAGCAGCATTTTTTATCACAGTCACGCCTTCTGCTAAGGTTGCTGCCATCATCAAGTTTTCTGTTGCCCCTACTGATGGAAATTTCAAAAACAGCTCTGCACCTTTTAATCGCCCATTCACTTCAGCAATAATACTATCCTCTTGCAAGCGAATGGTGGCACCTAGCTCTTCTAAGCCTCTAAGGTGCATATCCACAGGACGAGAGCCTATCGCACACCCTCCAGGCAAGGAAATCTTTGCCTTGGAAAAAAACGTGCCAATAGCGGCCCTAAGATTAATACAGAAGCACGCATCTTTTGCATTAAATCTGGACTTGCCTCGTAAGTCAGAATCTCCTCTGCACCTATGGTCATCACATTATCAGTAAATGTTATCTTACATCCAAGGGATTCTAAAACTGCTTGTATAATATAGACATCAGCTAACTTTGGAACATCTTGAAGCACACACACGCCATCTGATAAAAGGCTTGCTGCAATAATAGGCAAAACTGCATTTTTTGCCCCACTGATTGCCACTTCCCCAGATAGAGGGTAGCCGCCAGTTACAACAATGCGCTCCAAATTCTTATCTTGCACGCCTATCTTCCTCCCTCTTACTCACCTAAATATTCCTTTATATTCTAACGAAAAAGCCTATTATCGTCAATGAAAATAACTTAGTCATTTTAAGATTAGAAAAAGATTGTGCCTGTCTATACCATCATCAAAAAAATCACCTATTTGAACTATGCCTTATTCTCCTCTACCCAAAGTGCGACCCCCACTGGTTGCCTTGTCGTGAGTTTGGCAAAAACCACAGGCTTTTCTGCTACAGAGATATCAATCACTTCCCATTGTTTGAGACGTACAAGTGAGAAGTGATTGATTTTTAAAGGAGATAGTGTATCCTTTTGCCCAGTTTTAGCTATCTTCTTCACCCTATCAGCGTATAACTGCATCATGCCCCTCATCGTATAATCTGAAAAGTAATCAAAACGTTCTTGGGTTTCTTCTCTATTTTGAAAATTGATTGATTCTATATCATTCTTTTTAAGCTCACTACCAGTTAGCTTAAAAGCAAGCTTTTTTTCTTCGACGAGACGTTTATGCATCTCTTGAGGGAAGACCGTTTCCAGTAACATCTCATCAATTTCCTTTTCTTTTTTGCCTCTGGCACTGTTAATAAAAGAATTTTTTCATCAGATGAAGTGGTGACAGGTAAGGCAAGCCCTATGGTTCTTCCTTCCGTAGATTTAGGAGAGACATAGTTCACTAAAGGACTCGGATTGCTTTGATATTTAAATTCCTCGGTAATAATAGCCCAACTCTCACCTGTAAAATGTCTGTAAAAATTTAGTAGGTCAGTCTGTATTATCCATTTTAAAAAAATCGGTCTATTAGTAAGCTCGGCACTAGCATCCATAGGTATAGGTTGATAATCCATACGATAACGTTCTGACGCTGTCATATACGCTTCCATACTCTCCATTTGGTCTGAATGCGCTTGCCACAGTACCCCTAGAAAAATCAGACCAACGACTAAAAAGCCAAGTAACGATTTTTTCATCACCATCATCCTTTCTTATCCATCGCTAATATTTTATTAGAGTATAAAATTTATCCTCTTACTTCGCAAGAGATTTTTTTCAATACTATCCCTTGCTTTTTTGCTATGCTCTGCACTTTCCTTTTAAAAAATAATCTCATGCTTTTAGTAATCCTTATTGACTTTTAAAACTATTTAGACTATCATCTAATTAGGTAAATATCTAATTAGATGATAGTCTAAAGGAGTGATTTCATGGCACTAGAACTGACCTTTAAAGCCCTAAGTGATGTCAACCGCCGAGAAATCTTGCGTTTGCTACGCCAAGGTTCTTTAAATGCTGGGGAGCTTGCAGAACATTTTGAGATGACATCAGCAACCCTCTCTTACCACTTAGCGCTATTGAAAAAAAGCCGGCCTAATTGTCGAAAAAGCGTGAAAAAAACTTTCGACAATACTCTCTAAACACCAGTGTTTTTTTGAGGAAATACTCTCTTATATCTATAGTTTTCAAAGCAAAAAGGAGGAAGACTAATGTCTAAAAAAATGCTTTTTTTATACTTGGTAATCTTATCAATAGCCTCAACATCCTGCTCGCCATTTATTTTTTTAATGCCTTACCTGATAAAATGATTACCCATGTCAATTTTGACAATGTGCCTAATGGCTACATGCCTAAAACAAGTTTTTTAATTTTTTATCCTGTATTTTTTTATCGTTATTTTTAGTCTGAGCTTTTTTTATCACGATAAAGACCCTCGCAATGCCAATCAAGAGAAAAAAACCCCTTTATTTTCTCTTTATTGCCATTCCTATCTTTGGTGTTATTGTCTTTATTGCCCTAATTCGTTTCAATCTAGGACAGCCCACTGATATTGGTCTAATCATCAGTATCGCTGTTGGTCTCCTCTTTATTATCCTAGGCAATTACTTGCCAAAGATTAAACCAAATTATACCTTTGGTATCAAACTTCCTTGGACCCTTGCCAATGACGAAGTTTGGCAAAAGACCCATCGCCTTTCAGGCTACCTTTGGATAATGGCTGGTATTATAATGATGGCCTCCTATTTTATCAGCCCAAACGCTTACGTTTTTTTAGGTGTCCTCATTATTCCTCTTTTAGTCGTACCTACAATTTATGCCTATAGGCTTTACCATAAGTTAGAAAAAGGACAATAAAAATAGCCTACCCTATGAATGGGTAGGCTATTTTTCTACTTGCGATAAGCTCTATTTTATAGGACACTAGAGAAAAACCTCAGGAGTGTGATACTTATGGAAGCTTTGAAAAACTGGCTTTTCCTTATAGGACACAAAAAGTGCTATCAATCTTTTTTTCTTATTTTTGGTGTATGTCCATCTATTGATTTTGATTTCTTTTCATTAATTCATACTTTGTTAGTGAAGTACGTCATAATCTTCAAAAATCTTACTCATGCAGAAAGTTTAGCTTGGATATTTATTATTACCATTGCTAGCATAGTCTATCTCGGTATCGTTTTTATTGCTAAGGCCAAAATAACTTATCTCTTTATCCTTTTTAAATAGTTTTGGGCTTTTATGGTTTTACTTTAAAGCTTCTTTTGGATTAAACAGCCATTCTGAAGCTATTATCAACCATGTAGCACCAACACTTACCACCTATAACATCGGTGTTCTAAGTCTCTTTATCGCCATTATTATCACTTTAATCCTTTTTAAGAGATACCACTTTACGCTTCAACAAAGATTTCTACACCAATAGATAAAAAACAAAAGCTAACTTATTGATATTTCAACATTCATCAAAGAAGTGTAAAAAATGAAAACCATTGCGGTTTACCAGTATGAACTGGACAAATCGCTGTTTTTTTAGAATTATCAGGCTCTTTTTGCACCTTATTTATAAACCTCTGCCAGCCTAGCGCCTCAGTTCGGTGCAGGCAAGCCGTTGCTAGAGAATTTAAAAGAGTCACCTCACTCCAGTCCATCGCCAGCTTAATCAAATGCTCCATATTTCACCCTCTTTCTTCTTTTTCCAGGCAACAAAAAATAGACCGTTTTATGACTTGTCTAGGTCATTATTTCATTTTTCCTACTTGCGATAAGCTCTATTTTATAGGACACTAGAAAAAAACCTTAGGAGCGTGATACTTATGAAAGCTTTAAAAAAACTGCTTCTTTTAACTTGGCATAAGCTTATTGTCAATTTGATTTTAGTTTATCTCTATGTGCAAGCAATTGCTCTCATTGCTATAGTCAATATCACTCTCGACCCTGTAGACTATGATATTACACCCTAATTTTACCAAGCCACAACTCTCACCTGAAATGATTTTTTTCAGGGGCTTTTTATTGATTTTTTTCTAGGTATTATTTGCTATCTATTTATGGTTTTCCTTATTGAAAAAAAGAAATAAAGATTACTTTTTCTCATCTTTAATCTACTAGGATTTATCTATTTTTGGTTTGCCCCTGTATATGATATCTATCTACTCATAACCAACTACAATACAAGACAGCTTTTAATTTTTGGCTATGATTTCGCCGTGCTGGCACTCTGTGCATTTTCTTTTTTTATGTCCTTATCTATATGAAAGACAATCAATTGTCTTTTATCAAAAGATACTTACGTTAATAAAACTTTTTTTAATCTATTTTCTATACCCTCACACCCATTTTTTTACTTACACTAAACTACATTGTATAGAATCTTAGGAGTGTGATACTTATGGAAGCTTTGAAAAATTGGCTTTTCCTTATAGGACACAAGAGTGCTATCAATCTTTTTCTTATTTTGGTGTATGTCCATCTATTAATTTTAACTTCTTTTATTGGTGCACATGTCTACTGGAAAACACACTACTCACCTCAAGGTCTCACCCACACCGAAAGCTTGGCTTGGCTCTTCATTATCACTATTGGTGGTGTCATTTATCTCGCTACTATTTTTTTATTGCTAAGGCTAAACTATCCAACCTTTTTATTCTTTTTAATGCTATTGGCTTACTATTATTTTGCTTCGCACTTCATTCTGAATTAGAAAATTACTATTCCGATAGTAATACCCTTAATCATTTAGGAGCACTTACTACGTATAATATTGGTGTCCTTGGCCTCTTTATCGCCATTATTATCATGTTAATCCTTTTTAAGAAACATCACTTTACCTTTCAACAAAGATTTCTACACACAAATAGATAAAAAAATAAAAAGCTAGCTTAAGTAAGCATTTTTTTGCGTAGTTTTAAGCCTTAAGCACATTTAGCACCTTCTGATACTCTAATTTCAAGAATTTCTAAATTTTTCAAGTGCTGTTAATTCCGAAAGTTCTTCAGCAACATTTTTTAGCGTAACTAGTTGAGTAAAAAAACCTTTCCTCTATATACATTAGTGAAATTTTTTTGCATAAGAAAAAAACCCCTATCTGTTAACAGATAGGGGTTTAATCGTGCCTCGAGGCGGAATCGAACCACCGACACGAGGATTTTCAGTCCTCTGCTCTACCGACTGAGCTATCGAGGGCCAACGACGCAGATGGGGCTCGAACCCACGACCTCCAGCGTGACAGGCTGGCATTCTAACCAACTGAACTACTGCGCCAATGACTCGTACGGGATTCGAACCCGTGAATGCCAGCGTGAAAGGCTGGTGAGTTAAGCCACTTCTCCAACGAGCCTAAATAAAAAAATGGACGTTGACGGGATCGAACCGCCGACCCTCTGCTTGTAAGGCAGATGCTCTCCCAGCTGAGCTAAACGTCCCTATGACCCGTACGGGATTCGAACCCGTGAGTGCCAGCGTGAAAGGCTGGTGAGTTAACCGTTTCTCCAACGGGCCACAGTGAGCCATGAAGGATTCGAACCTTCGACACCCTGATTAAAAGTCAGGTGCTCTACCGACTGAGCTAATGGCTCAAGATATTCTCATATCTCACAAGGAGAAATGATACTAGAAAAGCCAATAATTGTCAAGGATTTTCTAAAAACTTTCTAAAAAAAGAAGGTATTGCCTTAATGGCCATACCTTCTTTTTGTATTATCCGATTTACTTTTTGTCTTACCTTGTAAGCAGTTTCTAAAAAGCGAACAGTTTCAGTCTTAGAACGTAAAACAACAGTATGGGTCTTGATAAAATCCCCTGATTTTTCAATACCACGGAGGACATCCCCTGTGGTAACACCTGTGGCTACAAACATGACGTCTTCACCACTAACCAGCTTATCTAGGGTAAGGACTTCATTGATATCATCATGTCCCATTTCTCTGGCACGACGGATTTGCTCATCATTTTCAGCGATAAGCTTACCTTGCATATCGCCACCTAGACATTTGACACAGGCAGCTGCCAAGACACCCTCTGGTGCCCCACCAATACCTAAAATAAGGTCAACTTCACCTTCTTTTAGGCTCGCTGTCAAAGCTGGTGAGACATCACCATCGGTAATCAAGCGTACTCTACCCCCAAGGGCTTTAATCGCTTGCTTGATGTGTTCGTGTCTTTCTCTATCTAATAGAACCACTGTCATTTCATGAGCCGCCTTACCGAGGGCACGACGTACATTGTCAAAGTTTTCTTCCACAGACTTATTGATATCAATGGCACCTTTAGCCTTTTTGCCAACGATAATCTTATCCATGTACATATCAGGGGCGTGCAACAAACCACCTTTTTCGGCAACTGCCATCACAGCAATGGCACCAGGTTGGTTTTTGGCAGTGAGGTTAGTCCCTTCGAGAGGGTCGACAGCAATGTCAACTTCTTCCCCACCAAGTCCGACTTTCTCCCCGATATAGAGCATTGGTGCTTCATCCATTTCCCCTTCGCCGATAACGACAGTACCGGAAATATCAATGGTATCAAACATCTGGCGCATTGCTTCTACAGCAGCACCATCAGCACTATTTTTTTCTAGCTTACCTATCCACTTGCTGGCATTGATTGCAGCAGCTTCTGTCACGCGAGCAAATTCAATCACAAGCTCTCTTTGCATAATATCCTCCTAGGCTTTGCCATTTGAACCAAAAATGCGAATTTTTTCTTTTACACGATCTTTCATGCGTGCTTTTGCTGGCCCTAAAATCTTTCTTGGGTCAATTTCATTAGGGTTAGCTGATAAAACTTCACGTACACCATCTGTGAATGCTTCACGAAGATTGGTGTCGATATTGATTTTTCTGACACCACGCTTGATGGCTTCTTTTAAGGTGTCATCAGGCACCCCTGAAGAACCATGTAAAACAATAGGAATCTTGACGAGGGCTTTAATTTCACTCAATCTTTCTAGGTCAAGCTTAGGTTCACCCTTGTATTGTCCATGAGCGGTTCCAATAGCAACAGCGAGGGATTTAATCCCAGTTTCTTGAACAAATTGTAACGCTTCTTGAGGATCGGTGAAGGTTGCTTCCCTTTCAGAAACGGTAATATCATCCTCTGTCCCACCAATTTTACCAAGCTCTGCTTCTACAGAAATATCTAAGGTATTGGCAATGTCAAGGATACGCTTGGTCATGGCAATATTTTCTTCCAGTGGATGCTTAGAATAATCTATCATCACAGAGGTAAAGCCCTTAGCGATACATTGTACACATTGTTCAAAACTTGTCCCATGGTCGAGGTGTAGGGCAACAGGAACAGTAGACTCTTCAGCAGCAAGTTTGACAAGGGCAACGATATAAGGTAAGCCTGCATACTTAATCGCACCTTGGCTGGCTTGGATAATGACTGGAGAGCGTTCCTCTTCTGCTGCTTCAATAATCGCTTGCACGATTTCCATGTTATTGCAGTTAAAAGCACCGACAGCATAGCCACCTTTTTCAGCAGCTTCAAGTAGAGTATCAACATTTACTAATGGCATAATAAGCCTCCTTATAGAATTACACTTACATACGATCAGGTGCGTCAACACCTATGAGTTTCAATACATTTCTTAAGGTGATACGTGTCGTATCCACCAAAACAAGGCGAGCATTTTTGAGTGCCTCATCATCCGTGAGTACCTTACAAGCATTGTAAAAGCTATGGAAGGTATTGGCAAGCTCTTTGGCATAATAAGGCAAGCGATATGGTGCCAAGTCTCTGGCTGCCAAGGTTACTTCCTCTGTCCATTTCGCCATCATTTCCATCAGTGCAAGCTCCTCAGGTGCCTTGAGCAAGGTCAAATCTACTTCACTTGCCCTTGGTGTTGGCAAGCCTGTTGCTTGCAAGATACTGACAATACGGGCATGGGCATATTGTACATAGTAAACAGGGTTTTCACTGGATTCTTTTTTGGCAAGGTTCAAATCAAAATCCATCGCACTGTCAGGGTTACGCATAGAAAAGAAGAATCTCGCCACTTCTTGACCGACTTCCTCCATCAGCTCTTCAAGGGTGACAAAGGTGCCTCTACGCTTGCTCATCTTGACAAGCTCACCATCACGATAAAGGCGTACCAATTGCATGAGGATGATGGTAATCTTCTCCCCATCATAGCCTAGTGCTGTCATTGCCTTTTTTAACCGTGCCACATGTCCATGATGGTCAGCACCCCAGATGTCAATCAGACGGGTATAGCCTCTCTCAAATTTATTCTTGTGGTAGGCAATATCTGCAGCAAAGTAGGTCGGGGTGCCATTGCTTCTGATAAGTACTTCATCTTTTTCTTCACCAAACTTGGTGCAAGCTAGCCAAAGTGCCCCTTCATTTTCATAGACATAGCCTTTTTCTTTGAGGGTTTCTACGACAGCTGTGACCTCACCACTATCATGCAAGCTTTGTTCACTAAACCAGTTATCAAAGACAACACCAAATTCTTCCAAGCTTTTTTTGATGCCACCCACTTTTTCAGCCAAAGCAAAATCTAGCATCTGTGCCAATCTCTCTTCTCTTGGAAGGCTAGCTAGGCTTTCACCCTTGAGCTCAAGTAGGCGTTTGGCAGTAGACTTGATGTCCTCACCTTGATAGCCATCTTCCGGGACTTCGTAGCCTGTAACGCCCAAGGCTTCAAAATAACGTGCCTCTACAGACAGGGCAAGATTACGTACTTGATTGCCTGCATCGTTGATATAGTATTCCTTATCTGCCTGATAGCCTGCCATGTTGAGCACACGTGCAAGCAAATCCCCCAAAGACCCCCCACGAGCATTGCCCATGTGAAGTAAGCCGGTAGGATTGGCACTGACAAATTCTACCTGTACCTTTTCACCTTGTCCAAAATCACTTCTACCATAATCTTCATTTTCTGTTTGGATGGCTTCAAGTAAAGGATAAAGCCAACCCTCTTTCAGACGAAAATTTAAAAATCCAGGGCCGGCAATCTCTACACTGGCAACACTTGTATTGGTAAAGTCCATTTCCTCGACAATGGCTTCTGCAAGAACTCTAGGATTCATCTTTGCCAGTTTGGTCATTAGCATCACGACATTGGTCGCATAGTCCCCATGATTTTTATCCCTAGGTAGCTCTAAGACATAGTTAGGAATCTCACATTGAGGAATCTTACCTTTTTCCATACCTTGCGTGATGGCTTGAGTGATAATACCATAAAGTTCATCTTTTACATTTGCTATAATATTCATCGCATTCCTCCAGTATCGTCTCTATTTCATGATAACACAGATAATTTTTTTCTTTTCTATGCCTTGCCAAGGTAAAATTGCGCATGATAATAATCTCCCTCATAAGCAAGATTGCCTGACTTCATCTTTTTGAAATTTTTTTCTGCCCCTTTGCCTAATAAAAGCACCACATCATCGGCACTTGCTTGCGACAGGGCATAGGCAATGGCTTCTTTTCTATCCTCGATAAACACATAGGGTCTCGGACTCAAAAAGCCTTCAGCAATTTCCCCAGCGATTGCTTCAGCACGCTCATCATAGGGATCATCAGAGGTCAAGATAATTTCATCGGCATATAAGCTTGCCATCTCCCCAAGCTCATGGCGTCTATTTTTTTGCCTTGCCACCAGGCGCCCCAAAGACTAACCAAATCTTTTGACCCCTTGTATGATACTCTTTTAAAACACTTTCAAAGCTCAATTTATTGTGGGCATAGTCTATGACCACCTCCGGCGTTGTCTTTGTTTTTTCAATCACTTCCATACGCCCTGCCAAATAACAAGTCGCTAAGCCTTTTTGGATACACGCCACATCAATACCTACTTCACTGGCAACAGCAATGGCAGCCAGTGCATTTTCTACATTGAAAAAAACCACCTACAGTAATAGTAAATACCTCATTCCACGCCTTGCTTTTCACTCGAAAGCTTGTTTGCCCTGCTTGCGTACGGATATCATAAGCCATATAGTCACTTGGTTTTTCCAGGGCAAAGGTGACTACCATCTTACCCTTAGCCTCCTCTTGTACACGATCGATAAACTTCATATTGAGATTTAAATAAAGCTTGTCTGTCTTATGGACAATCATCAACTTGCTCTTAAAAATAATCTTCAAAGTCCGGATGTTCTATTGGACTAATATGGTCGCTACCAATATTTAAAAACAAGGCATGAGCAAAATGCAAACCACCCACACGCTTGTATTTTAAAGCTTGGCTACTCACCTCAACAAGCATCGCTGGCAGATGATGATCTCGTGCTGTTGCCAAATAGCGAAACAAATCAATATTTTTCCGGTGTGGTCAAGGTCGCCACCTTGTCCACCACCCCATCAAACACCCTAAGCGAAGACGTCATCCCCACTTTCTTAGGATAATAATAAGTGTCAAAAAAATCGCTTCTAAAAAAAGCGTTGTCGTAGACTTTCCCTTGGTACCTGTAATCCCAATCACAGGCAAATCTTGCCAAGGTGAGCGAAAAAACCAATCTGCCACAACAGCCATAGCACTTCTCATCTCACGGACAATAATGGCGCCCACTTCATCGTGATGCGTCTCATAAGCCTTGGTCGCCATGTAGTAGGTAGCACCCTTTTCTATCGCTTTATCCAAATAGGCTTGGCTAAAACTCTCCCTTTACAAATAAAGAGATAGTCCTTGTCCACTGCCCTAGAATCATAGCTTACTTCCACCACTGCCTTTGAGCTATCTCCCTCAAAAACGCACAAGTAAGCCCTCTTTTTTTCTAAACATGCGAGTAAATCGCCTACTATCATCTTCAAGCTCTTTCCACCACCAACGCTAGCCACTCCCCATTTTGTTTTTCTTCTATTATTCTATAATTGTACTTTGACAAGGCGCTTTTCATCTCCGCCACTGTCTCTAAGGCGATACCTGAAAGTAAGGCCTTGCCATTTTCAGCTAAGTGTGCTGAAAGGTCAGGCAAAAAGCTTTAAAAAGAATCGGTGTCACAATATTTGCCACCACAAAATCAGCCTTACCCTCAACATTTTTTTAAATAAGTCACTGACATAAAATGCTACATCTCGTTTCTTCATTGAGCTCTGCCATCTCCTTAGCAGAACGAATGGCCACAGGATCATAATCATACCCTGTCACCTTGCTCGCACCTAATTTTTTTTGGCACATAGGGCTAAGATGCCACTACCTGCCCCAATGTCAAAAAAACGCTCATCCCTTTTTTTGATGTAACCTTCTAAAAAGGCCCAAAGGCAAGGCTGTCGTCTCATGATAGCCTGTTCCAAAAAGCTAGTCCAGGATTAACCTTTATCACCACAGGACGTGTCCCACTCGGTGTTAGCCACACAGGTACAATCTCTATCTTTTGCCCAAAGGTAAGCACCTCGTAATGACGCTTCCACTCATTTGCCCAGTCCCTATCTTCTAAAAGGTCGGTGCTTAAATGATACTTTTCACCTCTTTGTTTTGCCAAATTTTGTAAGCCAATATTGATTTCATCAAGACGCTTTTTAAGATAGACATCATTTTCCAAATACAGGATTAAGGTCACCCAACTGTCTAAAAGTTTGGCCTCTTCAAAGCCATGGGCTTCCCATTCCCCTTTTCGGATATGCGCCAAAGTCGCCTGTGGATCTTCTACCACGACACCACTCACATATTTAAGCAAAAACGCCTCATATGCTGAATAGTCGGTAGTATCCACCTCAATTTTTACTATCATCCAATCCATAGCCTCATCCTCATTTCTCAAAAATTATAGCACAAAATAAAACAGGCAACCAAAAAATTTGATTTGCCTGTTTATCGGACTATTTTTTTAGATAAAATAACGAAGCAATCACTACCGTAAACGGTACTGTCGCTATAAGAGCTAAAGAGCCTGATAAGGCTTGAAGAATCTCAATAATGATGATTTCTCTACTTAACAAATGTAAAATATTGTTTGAATACGTTATCAGTAAGAGAACTGTCGTCAAAGCACTACCGATATAAGCGAGTATCAAGGTATTGGCCATGGTCCCCATGACATCTGTCCCAATGGTAAAACCACTTTTTATCAAGGCACGATAACCTATCCCCTTGGCTCTTTGACTAAGTTCATAGAGTGCTGAAGAAATATCCATCGCCATATCCATGACCGCACCTGTTGCCCCAATTAAAATACCAGAATAAATAATTGCTAAAAGATCAATGCCATTACCTTCCCCGATCTTAGAAAGATAAATGGCATGCTCATCAATATAGCCTGTCAGATGGAGCCATCTAGCGCAAAAACATACTCACACCAAAAAGCAATGCCTAAACCTAGCAACGTGGAAAGAATCGTTACAAAAAGCCTTTTTACTCGCCCCAGCAATCAAGCCAATACTCATCACTACGATATAAAAATAAACTCACTGCCAAGCCCAAATAAATGGAATGTCCCTTAATCACCCATGGCACAAAGAAAAGGAAAATCTGGAAAAAAGTCAAAACCAAAGATATCAAGGTATGTAGCCCTTTCCATTTACCAATTGCAATCAAGCCTAGTCCAAAGACTACGATTAAGCCATAAATAGGAAATAAACGGTAATAATCTAGAAACTGCCACAAAATCGCTTCATCTAGCGCCTTTTCATCCAATTGACCATCCTTGGTAATAAAGCTCCCTTGGCTATTGGCAGAGACTCGCTCTAAAATCACTGTATCACCTTGCATAACATCTGCCTGCATCTGTGCCAGGATAAAAGCTTCCCCGATACTTTGGAAAGCCATCACCTCATCACCCTTATGCTCTCCAGTCAACAGACGTGCTTTAAAGACACGCTTATTGGCCTGGGCTTCATTTTGTGTCTGAATTTCTACAACACTCGCTTTGACAGTTTCATTACCAGAAAGAAAGACAGGCAAATCCTGCCACAAATTTGATCCTGCATAGAAAAACATTCCTATTGTCAATAAGGTCAACACGACATAAAAAGCTAGATTTTTTTTCATTAGAAATACGCCTCCTAAAATCTATCCTCTATAATAAACAAAATAAAACCTCCTAGCAAGTATGCTAAGAGGTTAAAAAGAAACTGGCAAGCCATTTTTAAGTACTTCCGCCATAGTAGCGCGCTTCATTTCTTGATCAATATATGTCTGTATTGTCCCAAATAAAGCATGCATAGTACAGTGTCCAGCTGCCCGACGACTGCAAATAGAATTATCCAATAAACAATGTGAAACGATAATAGGGTCACTCATCGCTACCAAGATATCGTACACACTAATCTCTTCTGGACTTTTAAGCAGTGTATAGCCACCTTTTTTGCCTTGAAAAGAAGAAAGAAAACCTGCATCTTTCAAAAGAGGAACAATCTTCAAGAAATAGTTGTACGGTATTTTCATCTCATCACAAATTTCTTTTCCTGAGATTTTCTCTCTGCCAGCTTCATTTGATAAATACAAAAATCGTTCTTAAAGCATAGTCTGAAGTTATATTTATTGCCACCCTATACCTCCTCTCCCAAGGTTAAAAATAAAAAAAGCGGATGAAGGGAATCGAACCCTCGTATTCAGCTTGGGAAGCTGATGTTCTACCATTAAACTACATCCGCATAAAAAAACTATATCATTTTATTATCTTCCCGTCAATGTTACATTAATATTATTCTGATAAGGAAAGTTTTTTTGATTAGATTATAAATGTTTTTTTTACACTATCTTTACTAAAGACGAGGGAGAAAAATCCCGATAACACAACGCCCAGTCATGATATTCACCTAGCCAAGATGACACAACCAACTAAAAGGCTTTCCATCCAACAAACAAGATGGAAAGCCTCTTTATTTTACTGGAGTTTGACCTCAAAAGGTTCGCTTACTGCTTCTATTGGTGTATCAAACTTGCTACTTTTTCTCCGGAATGGCTTGACGCTCCAACCTTAGCGTAAGTGACTTTGTCTTTTCTAAAAGCTCCGTGGCAGTGATTTCACTGGATAAGGGCTCAAAATGCAAGGAAGCCCTTGTTTTATCCCCATCTCTAGTCTCAAAAGCGACCTTTTTTCCCTGATCATCTGTACCGACAAGACTATAAATATAGCGTTTGCCTGCCTCATGATAAGACAAAACGATTTTTTGTGCCAAAGCATTTAACTTAAAGCTTTCTATCATGACATCAGTTTTTGGTATCATAAAGTTTGTTAGGATAGTTTTCGTCTCTGGGAGAAGTTTTTTGGTATCGACGTTAAATTCAAAAGATAAGGGCTTATCCAAATCAGGCGCATAGCAATAGAGTTTTACTGCTTGCTTTTCCTTAGCTTCATCTATTTCAGGTGTTTTTGCTAGGCTGTGTTTTAGGGCACTAAGATGAACCTTACTACCTTCTTGCATTGCTCCACTTCCACCACTACTACCCGTCACCCTAATTTTCTTGCCATTAATCTCAACGGCCAAAATCTCCAAGCCTTCAAAAGAACCCTCTAAGGGATTATCACTACCTTCAAAAAGCATAGAGACATACATATCATCGCCATCTAAAGCAATATCTTCAATTTGGACACTTCTATCACCAAGGTCAATGAATTGATGAAGGTTAATGGTATAAGCGTCTGCCTGGTCAGGCTTATTAAATGCTGTAGAAAATGAGGTCTGAACCCCTACAAAAATATTGGAAATCGCCGCACCCACACTAGGCACACCTAGGCTTATGCCTATACACATAATCGCCACACCTGTTGCTATAACAGTCCATCTCAATCGTTTTTTATGATTTTTTTTTGCATATTGCTTGGCCATCGTTTCTAAGGCTGTTGTTTCTTTATCACTTAGCGCCATATCATGATACTCCACCTGTAATTCGTTTAGTTTTTTTCATACGCTTTGTTAGGCATCATACTTCCTCCTTTGCTTGTAGAGACTGTTTAGCCTTTTGCCTTGCTTTTTGCACACGTTTATAAATGGCATTTTCTGTTAGGGACAATTTTTGGGCTAGCGTTTTCGTCCTTTCGCCCTCAATATAAAGCGCTGTCAATATCATGCGATCTGTCGTACCAAGACCGGCTAAAAAATTTTCCAATCTTTCCTTGGCAAGCTGGTCTGTTGTACTTTCTACGATATGGTTGGCTTCTTCAAAGAGTTCATGAAAGCTCTCCTTATGATAACGACGATAATAATCAATCGCACGGTACTTTGCTACAGCAGCACACCAATTTTTAAATTCAGATTTCGCTTGATCATAGGCATCGATATTTTGCCAAACTTTTAAAATAGCATCATTTAAAACTTCTTCCCTGTCTTCTGGTGAATTTGGAAAATAGGGATAAATCACACTTTTCATCAAACCACCATAACCATGGATAAATGTCTTTAAGTAAAATTCATCCCGTCTTTTTAAGCCCTTGATTAGGTTTTTTTCATCTATTGTCATCAGTCTCCTCCTTTCACCCCTAAATACGTCAATAATTGGTAAAATCTGCCCTCAGATGTCGATAATATTCTATCTTAAAGATTTTACTATAAAAATCCTTGACAATCTAGTCAATATCTTATAAAATGATAAAGCATTTGGAGGAGTGTCCGAGTGGTCGAAGGAGGCGGTCTTGAAAACCGTTGGGCCTTTGCGGGTTCCGTGGGTTCGAATCCTACCTCCTCCGTTAAGCGATTTTTTTAGATGTTTTCATCTATCGTCAAAGTGGCTATAATAGCCACTTTTTTTATTTTCACTGTTTCTAATCGTTGTTCTCTTTTTTTAAGTTCGTAGCGTGAGACTTTATTATTTATAAAACTAATAACTTTGGGGGCTTGTATAAAAAAATTATTGTTATTTTCACACGAGATTTATTACATAAAAATACGACCCTTACCAGATTTTTGATAGGGGGCTTTGTCAGATTTATTTGTCATTCAATAAATATTTACGCATTCGATTCAGTAAAGCAATCGCTTCTCCTCGCTTGAGGTTATCCTCTAATCGCTCTCCTGTCGTTAGTTTTAATGCTTTCATTTCATCGACATCTTTTTGATACCACTTAGGTTGTTGTTTTGGGATTGGCTTTTTTACCTCTTGCTGTTTTTTGGAATTATCAAGCTCTTTTTGCACCTTATTGATAAACCTCTGCCACCCTAACTCCTCGGTTCGATGTGGGCAAGCCGTTGCACTAAATTGCTTGTGCTTATAGAGCTTATCCACGCCCCAGCCATACTGTTTTAGGACTTCAGCAATGTATGCTGCAGCATTATCCTCTGCCTTTAAATAAATATCCTGAGGACTTGTGCTTCTGGCGATTTCTATACCTATAAGATTCCTATTTGCAAATCCGTTTGGACCATCACCTGCGTGCCACGCATTACGGGAAAAAAAGGTATTGCCTCGACCGTCCCTCATTTTCATCTATTGCGACATGAAAAACTTACAGGGCTGGCATTGCTCAACATTTGACTGACAACATCTCTTGCACTCTGCGCACTTGCCGTGTTGTGCACTATGATTCCCTTTAGGCACCATGTCATAAGAGGCTTTTTAGATAATGCTTATTTGATGGTAACCAATTACTGACTAATTTATACGTCATAACCGATTCCCGCCCCATCAGTCAACTCTTTAGGTAAGTTTGCAACAACTGATTTTTAGTTTGTTGACCTCGCTCTCAATCGCCAAGTCAACCTTAGGGGAATTAATATCAACACCGTTCTCTGATAGCTTTTTGAAGTACCCACGCTTTTCTATCATTCACGATACCAGTTTTATAGAGTTGTTCTGCTGCGCCTACCGCTAAGACAATCAATTCCATAACTTTGTCATTCTTGTTTTTTTACTATGGCTCATTTTTTTCCCATGTAGGCGAGAATAACTGCGAAAAATCACTTGAATTACAGCAATAACAACCCCTGTTAAATCTAAATTAATCATCTTATCCCTCTATTCTTTCTTGATTTCTAACTTCTTGCATTTCTGATATAGACCGGTTACTACCCCATTCCCTCCTAAGGCATGATAGGCATTATACAGTGTTTCCATCGAAGTCAATTCTTGTACACTCATATAGCCTTGTGCGAGATAGCGCTCACAGCTGTGTATCAGACGATATTGACCAATCGCCAGCAACATAGCGTCCTGTCGCCTATTTCTAGTAAACTGCTTGTAAATAATACCTCCAGCCATACAAGCTGTTGCTAGAGAACTTAGGAGGGTAATCACACTCCAGTCCATCACTAACTTAATCAAATGCTCCATATTTCACCCCCTTCTCCATTATCAAACAACAAAAAAATAGACAGTTTTATGACTTGTCTAGGTCATTATTTTATTTTCCTACTTGCGATAAACGCCACTTTATAGGACACTAGGGAAAAAAACCTTAGGAGCGTGATTATCATGGACTTTTTTTGAAAAAAACATTTTCAAGAATGGCAAAAGACTATAGCCCCTGTTCAAGATGTGCGTAAAAAAATATATATCGGTTTGGTATTTCCACTTCTCCCTTGGCTCTTATTTGGTCGCTACCTTATAGAATCAGAAAGCACTAATAATGTTATCATACCATGGATAACTATTTATTTTTACGTGATGTTCTATCTTATTACTATTTTATTCACTTCACAAAATATTAGTTGGGATGTCATAGGTGCCAATGCCTGTCTTTTTTCTTTTTTTATCTTAAAACCCTTAATCTATCTTCACTTTTTAGGCACCGCTACCATGACACCAGAACAACAATCAGATTGTCTATTTGATGTTCTAGTGTCTGGCAATCTTTTGTTGTTTATGGCAGTCTTAATTATTTTCAGAAAAAAATTTTTCCTTATTCTAGGACGATAACTCTGTATTTTTTTCTTCTATATATTTTATAAGCTCATCACTATTTGCATTCGTTGATAAGATATCCCACCATTTTCTATTACTATCTAAGTGTTTCTCTCCCATATCTATAACATCTGTTTGTCTCAAAACTAAATTTGAAATGATACGTACAATAGCACTTGGTGCATATTGTTCTACTGACGCAATAACGCTAGGTGCATAATGACCAAATATCTCCCATTTTAAAGACGCAGTGGTAATGTTAATGGATTGATGATGAATAGTGCTATAGATATATTTGCACTCATTAGCCACTTTTCTTGCCCCATAACGCCATAACGCTGTTTCAAGATTACTATCATTCAATAGCCTAATAACCCCTCTAGTGCCAAAGTTGGCATACACATAGTCATTCCCTCTAAGGGTTACCTTTCTGTACCATCTACCTTGATATTCCATTGTTTTTCTCCTTTCAAATTCATCAAAAATAAAAGCACCTATCTTACTTGATAGGTGCTTTTTGTATGGCTGTTTAGCCTTGACCCTCTTGGATTGGGTCGCCATTGCCATCTAGCCCTAGTGCTGTTAAATCAGCCATTACAGCTTCTTTAAAACGAGCTGGCACAGTTTCGATGGTACGACGTTTGTAAATGATTAAAGCAACGTATACTGCTACCATGTTCTCACCCCCTTTCATAAGATTTAAGGTATAAAAAAAGAGCCTTATGGCTCTTAGTACCCTCATGGTGTATGTTCCTCTTCTTGTGTTGCGATACCCTCAAGGATCGTTATTTGATTTTGTTCAAGTTTCTCTAATTTTTCAGCCATACTAGCCATGCCCTCAAGGATTGCCAGCTCATTATCTAGTTGAGTATCGGGAATGTGAGGTGATGGCTCTGCAGGCTTATGCTCAATATCTTCCCATAAGCTACCTGTCCATCGCTTGCCTAGCTTGGCTTGTGCTTCTTCATAGCTCGTGAATGCTTTAAAGACTGTACTGTCTTTGAAGTCTTCTAATTCACCATCTGTGATGGCTAGCTGTTGCACTAGCCCTTGGTCATTTATTTCAAGTAAATATAACGTCATAATACACCCCCATTAATAAAATTCAATGACTTGCCAATTGATAATGTAATATTGATCATTCGCAAAAAAATAATTGTAATCCATCATATATAAATTTATTGTTGTGTTATTTAGTGCGTACCCTACATTTGGTGTTTGCGCACCAGTCCCCAATCCTGTGCTCGTAAAATTGCATAATACTATACTTTTTCCCGACATTAACTGCATAAGGTAAATTCACCACGTACTCCCTAGCAATTGAACCAATTGAACCCTTAGGCTTGCTTTTCGCTCTAAATAGAGTGTGTATATCATCGCTATACAATTCACCACGTTGGACTCTTTTAATAACACCCTTAGATACGATGTTATGTATTCCCTGTGCAGAGATTTTTGCCGGCTGCTGCGTCCAAGGCTATGCCATCAATAATATTGTCCATTGATTCTAGTGTTGTGTTGGTCTGATTGACCTTGGTCTCTACAGTGCCTATTTTGCTTGTGATTGTGCTAGCAATGTTGTTGAGATCTTGCCCTACTTTGTTCACTGTTACTTGACTAGATTTTGTGCCAACATCTTGTTTTAATGCGTCGATTTTATTGCTTAGGTTGCCAAGGGCGATGTTGGGATTATTGCCTTGACTTGATGAGATAAGGCGGTCGATTGTTGTTTTTAATGCGTCAATTTTCGCTAAAACCTCATCTTTAGCACTTTCTATAAATGGGATCATTAAACCACCTCGCTTTCCCAGTTATTGCCTATTTTTTTAAGTTTGAAAGTTTTGTTTAAATCGTTCACTTGTACATTAATAGTCCAATCATTGCTATTTTTTGTGCTAACTCTTTTCGCAAATACATTTTCTTTACTCACGCCGACAATTTCAGTATAGACATCTCCCGCTTTTTCGTAAAAATAACGTAAGTTCCTTAAAAGCGCTAACATTGTCAAATCACTAAATGCTATCAGCCTAGCAAAATTATCAATTGTAATATTGTCATCAACAAAGTCCGCACGCTTGACATATTCATTTCCTTGCCAAGCGTTGAGACCTAAAAAAATGCGTCTTTTCTTGTGCTGGCATATTCTACTCCTTGTATAATTCTAATTCTTGCCATTTAAGGTTCAAAGCATCCCAGGTGTTCCATGTCTTGTTATAGCTATCAAATTCATCCCAGGTGAAATAGGTGAATATATACTCGATAGCGATGTGTGCGGGCATGATTTCACGCAAAGCATGCTCAAAAATCAAGCAAATTAGGCGGCTTTCCTCTGACAGAAATAAATTTAATCTTAATAATATAAGGCGTATTAACGCTCTCTATTACCTCTATATCGCCATTTTTCAAATGAATTCGCTAAGTTCCTAATAAAAAGCTGGCGTGGTTACTCCGCTACCTCTTAATTTTTGCTAAAATCACACTTTTTGCGCTGTGAAAGCGGCTTGGCGTCATCGGTTGACACGCCAAATTCAAATTCTAGTCTTGCAACTGTTTCAGCATCCGCATACGTTATTGAGCTGTTACCAATCATGGCTTCAATACGTTCATCAAGCTTATATAGTTCTTGTTCTTCTGCCAAAAAAAGCTCATCTACTTCTAGAATTTGAGCGATTCGCTTATGCACTTTGACCGCTAATTTTTCTAATCATATCGGCAACACTCCCGACCCTACAATGCCGTTGGCAATATCGCTTGATGCATCATACTCACCCTCGTAAGTGCCATTAAATGTCGTGCTATTAAAAAAATCAATATTTCTTCTGCACCAATTTCAAGTGTATCTGTTTTACCATTGATTTTAAGATCAGAATAATCAAGTACACCCACAACTGACATGATTAAATGACCGACTTGCGCCATGCTTAGCGTTGTTGTCTCGCTATACGCTAATGCAGCAATGTAATTGTAGATAACTCTGCGCACATTTCTTCTGACTTCATCAGCTGTAGCAGCACTAGACAATGTTAGCGTTGCACTGATGTTAACCGCTTTTTCTGTTGCAGTTGATACAGTCACCAAGGCACCTACAGGTGCTTGTCCTGCACCTGTTCGGCTAACAGGGTCTATATACGCCTGTACCTTTTGCACTAGCTCGCTTGTTGCTTTGCGATTATCACCGCCTAAAATCGACACCTTAACAGTACCAGGGCCATTCCAAAGTGGGAAAACCTTAACTTTCCCGATGCCATCGACCGATGACGCCCAAATTTTGTAGTGATTGGCGTTCCCGCTAGTGATGGGATTGCGTATTTTTTGATAGACCCTTGCACGCAACTCGTCATCTGTCTCTAGATCACTACCACCACTTAATGGCATCTCATTAATTACACTTTGAACGCCATTGATCTCTGTTTCAAGCTTATTAATCACACCAGCTTGAACATTACCCGCTGTGCCTGCTTCTAATGCTTCAATCTCGACAATAGCCTGCCCGCCAATAATTCTGCCTGTATTTATAACGCTGTAGCGTCCCGCACCAGTCAAGATAGTGCCAGCGGGAATAGTCACGCCATCAGAACCTTTTATAACGGCTCTACCAGTTGCAAAGGTGGCACTTTTTCGTGTGATTCCATAGTCTGACGCTCTCATATCAAGAAAAGCGTCTGTTGCACTAGAAAGTGCATAATTACCCTCGACGTACTTAATATAAGCATAAGCAATATTAAATTCTTGTGCTACAGCGCGCAGGTTAGTCATCGTGAAAAAGCCTTCTATTAGCGTCTCTTTTGTTTTAATAGCATTTGTCAATCGCTCTAAAATATCACTAAATGTATACAACTGTCTCAACCCACCCCTCATCGTAAATACTTGAGACACGAACATCAATTTTTTTAACTTATCGTCTATCAACTCCATCTCTATAGCTTCAACAGCCTTGATATATGGGCAAATCATGAGCGTTTCAGTAATGTAGCGCTTAACCTCTTCTTGCTTAGCACTGTTAGAAAAGGGATAGCCTACTGTCTCATAGATTTGCGTGCCGTACTGATCGCTATTTGCATCATATAAATAGCGCTCATTGACAAAAGACCAATATATCCATTGTTTTAAAGCTTCATTACCCTCTACCATTAATGGCTTACCATCTTTGTAGATCAAAGCATTTGTCTTATAGTCATAAGCCCATGCACATAGAAGTGGTAAATCATTGTTATCTAAAATATCAACCACATCATTATCAAGTGTGTCTGGCAACCATCCCATGCTATAGCCTCCTTAATCTACATAAAATAATAAATTCATTGCCGTTACTAATTTCAACCACTGCCAATAAATCGCCAACCTTATACTTAGTATCAATTAAAGCTTTTTGTACTTTTGCTCTGCTAGCACTTAATGTACCGCTTTCTTCACCAAGATTGGCACTGTTTAGCGTTGTTTGCTCGCCCTCAATATCGCCATAAACCTCTGCTTCATACATTTGCCAATCACTGCTACTATACTCGCATTGACCGACTTTCAACTTAAAAGGCTGTGTATTTGACACAGTCGCCAAACGCACAGCCCCATTCACAATAGTATTAATATTTACACCATCGCTTTTTAGGCGATTAGCAAGTTTGTAATAAGCGCTATCGTTCATGCTATCACCTACCAATCAAAGGCCCTGGATAAATACCCGCTTCTAGATTACTCAATGGCAAAATTTCAAAATGCAAATGAGGGCCAGAACCAACACCAGTATTTCCGCTATAAGCGATAAGCGAACCTTTAGAGACATAATCACCTACAGACACTAAGAAACGTGATAAATGTGCATAACGTGTTTGATAGCCTGTACTATGATTGATAAAAATGACATTGCCATAACTACCCATCCAGCCAGCATAAACAACTTTACCACCATCTGCTGCTACAAGTGGGGTACCAGTCCAACAACCAATATCAATAGCATTACCATGATAATGCGCAAACTGCGTAACAGGACCCACACCACGCGTTGGATCCATCCACCTGCCAGTCGCCTTGCCAGTGCCTTTGATTGCGCCGCGTCCTTTTCTCTTACCGCCTACTGTCGTTCCACTATCATCTTGATGCTCTATAACAACCTTAGTGACTGTACGCTTCCCGCCTTTGTAAACTGTTAATTCACGTTTACCAAAGCCGACCGCTTCGTCATGACTGTCAAATAAACGCCAATAGCTTTCTCACCTAGCCCAATGGTTTGATCAGTAGCAACATAATTGCCGCCACTCGGCAAAGATTTAAAGTGTGGAATGTAAAACGTTTGCGCTTTTAATGCGTTTTGATGTACTGCTACAGATTTAAATTTCTGCCTTTTCTTGCCCTTGATAGGTTGTACAATGCTTTTACAAATATCACAAGAACAATAGCCAAACACTGTATATTGCAAAGGTTCGCCGCTGTAGCTCTCAATAAATTCGACATTTTCGTCTTGATTATCTGTCCCATTCTCAACCTCGTCCATGATATTGTCATAATTTAAGGTAAGCGACATGGTATGGATACCATTCTCATAAGTGTGTTGGTCACTTTCAATGTACATTAGGGCAGTAAAAAAGTCGCTTTTTAAATTGACTGAATAGCCTGTGACTGCTGACCAGTCACCAATTCCCTCGCAATTGACTTCTACCTTGCCTCTATTGATCTCAATAGCGTCTTTTTGTCACTGTATTCTCACGAACACGCTGTATATAACCATATATCTTCGCTAAATGCTTGTTAAATTTCTTTTCTTTAACCTTGCCCTCGCTATCGGTCAAAATCAAAGCACTGCAAGCTTCTTCGCTAGATTCGTGCAAAGAAATATCTAACAATGTACCAGGCTTTGGCTCGGGTCTAAACATCATAACCAAGGGAATGGTTTTCCCTTTTTCTATCACTGCCAATTTACCATCTTTTTAAGACGGGATAATAAGGCTTGCCCGTTGTCTGTTTCACCATGCTCCAAACTTGCATCAACGTCTCATAGCCTGTTTTACCTCGACAATTAACGCTAATTTTCATAGTAGTCTGAGGACATTCGCCAAAGGTCACGCCTACTTCTTTACACAAGTGTTTAGTAATTTCTTCGGCTGTTTTTTTGATAAAACTTCCCTCGGATACCTCTGACGTCATGAAAAATTTAAGTTTATCATAGGCAATAATTTGCGCATGTGTTTCGCTATGAGATTTTGAGAAGTCCCACACTAAGCCACTAAAAATTATCTTCTTGCTCTCTAGATCAGTAACCCGCAAAGCATCTCCACGTTTAATATCATATCCGCTGTGATGGTCAACCTTTGAGCGCAAAACCTTAGCATTTAACTCACGTGCTACCGCTCTTAAATCGCCCGATATAGCAATTTTTCCACAAGCTGTGGATATATCTTGCCAACGTGAAGATAAAGCCTTTTTTAGTTCGATTTGCAATTTGCTCACGATTTACCACCACCTTTTTTTAATGGGATTTTGATTTTTTGACCTTTTTTTAATTTGCGAGGGTCTGAGATATTATTGGCTTTTGCAATCTCTTTCCATCTTGTTCCATCACCTAGATGCTTTTGTGCTAAGTGCCACAATGTATCGTTAGATGATTGGATGGTTACAGTAATAACATTTGCATTTGCATTTTTTTCTCATTCGGTCGCTCTCTTAAACCTGTTTCAGCTACAACAGGTGCGGGGTTATCAGAAGCAGGCACATTAGAAAAAACGATACTCTTCAAGCTCAAGTATATAAGAAATGTGATTGACGCCTTTTTTTCTTTGTGATACTCAAAGCGTTCTATAGACATGGCGAGGTTAAAAACACCTGTTTGTATCACCCTTATTGGTCTATTAGTACGCTTCCATTTTTTTATCATTTCAACATATTCAAGCGGCCCTTTTAGCTCATCTTTTCCGACAACACAATAGCTACTATGCTCTGCTGGAAAAAGCTCTCTATCTGTAAGCTAACCAAGCCACGACGACCAATAGCTTTGAAAGTACCATCTTCTAAAGTCTCAAAATTCTGATTATTATGCGCTTCTGTTAGCGTTACGTGATCAATGGGATTAACAGGCAAGCGAAAAAATTCCCCTCTGTTATTCCACGATAAAATAAATTCATCTTTTTTTACTGGACTTAATTTATAAGACATTTATTCGCCCCCTTACGCTGGTATATTTCTTAAAAACGCGTTCCATTTTTTTGAACAACTCTATTTTTCCATAGCTTCTTGCTCTGCAATTGACATATTAGAACCACGTGCATCAATATTAACAGTGATAATATTGCGTCTGTCTCGGTAAAGGTTTTTAGCTTCTTTTGATAGAATTTTATTGGTTTTTTCCGCTGGGAAGATACGCATACCTCGACGATCTTGTAGCATTTCATCGCCTAGTTCATTAATTGTTCCACCTCGGTCTGTATAGTACATTGTGCCACCTGCATGTGTTTTTTTGCCAATCTGCTGAACAGCGCCAACGTTTAAAGTCGCACCACTATTAGCTATAGGACTTGTGGTAGCTACCGCTGTGCTTTCTATTTTGTCCGTTTTAGAAGAACCACCACCAAAAAATGGCAAGCTTGCGATAGCATCAATGATACTAGATAAGGCACTACCAACCTTCTCTGCTACCTGCGCAATGATATTAAAAGATGTGACAAGTACATCACCAACGATTCTAGCAATAACTTTTAAAATTGGAGTTAGTGAGCGTACCACTGGCAAAATACCTTCTAAAAAAACCGTTTTTGTTGATTCAAAAACAGATTTTAAAATTGGTGTAGCAAATTCAACTGCACTTTTTACAGCATCAAAACCCTTTTTTACGCCCTCAGTGCCACCTATAAGATTCATAAGGCCATTTAAAGCATTGCCCACCACCTCTGGAAATTCAGCTGCAAATGCTTCAGTAATAGGAATCAATCCCTCTAGTACTGGACGCGCTGCCTCGAGTAATTTTAACCCTGCATCAGCTATACCGCTCTGAATATTGCCTTTAGCAATCGACATCATGCCGCTACTGGTTTGAGATAATTTTTTAGCGCCTCCACTAAAAGCCTCTGCCATTGTTTGACCTTGCACATTCTTAAGCTTTGAAATATCGCCACCTACAGCATCAAGGTCCTTTTTGCTTGCGTTAAAGCCAAATTCTTTTAATCGCTCCATCTCGCCCATTTGTGCATCTGCTAAAGCTTCCATTGCATCAATAGGCTTTTTACCTGTGAGTGCCGCCATATCCTCAGCTTGCTTAACAAGCTCAAGCCCTTTTTGGGTATCACCATTGGTAATTGATAAGGCTCTTTCCCCTGCTTGAACAACATCAGAAGTGCTAAACGGCGTTGCATTCGCTTCTTTTCTAAGTCCTGCCATGTAGCTATCACGCTTTTTCTCATCTCCACCAGTCCAGTGAAGCATTGAAGTGTTGTAGCCCTCAAGTTCAGAGCCTTCTTTAGCCATTTCAGTTATGCCAGTTTTTTTGCCACGCCCAATCCAGCGAACAACAAACCACCAAGCCCTTTCGCAAGGTTTTTTTGCACCAAGTGCTAACATTCCCGCACCCGATTTTAATTTATCTTTCATTATACCACCAGCATGAGCAATCCTAGGCATATCTATATTTAGCTTAACACGTTCACCTCCAATCTTTTTAAGTTCTTTATTAACCTTTCTAGTCTCGTTTAATGCCTTAATTGTACCAATAATACTAACTTTTGCTTGCGTTGTCTTAGCTAATAAATCTTTAGGTATTTTTTTCCAAGTCTTGATAAACGCTCCCTATTACTTTCTTTTGTAAAAAAATGCTAATGCTATGTTTTTTTATTGGTAAGTTCTTTAACTTTCTTATCTAGTGTGCGTATTTTTTTGAGATGTTTCCCTATCTTTAATAGCTGTTATCTTAATTGCATACTTTTTGGCGACTTAACTTTTTTTAAAAATACCATATGTTTTTTTCAGCCGTTTGTTTTTACACGACCTAAAGACTTTGCCATTGATTGTGCACTATCACCAATCTTTCTGGCCTGGCTGCTATATTCGTCTTTAAGTACCATCCTAGTTTTAAGCTCTTTAACCATCTGCATCACCTGCCTTTAACTCATAGTGGGCAAGCTTAATACCTTGATAAACAGCCAATTCCAGCATTGATAAAGTTAATATTTCATCCAACTTCCAGCCTCTATCGACCAAAAAATAAAGGAGCGACATGTCACTATCGCCCCTTTTTATTAGTTTTTTACCTGTTCCACCACTTTGACGAGGTTAGAAGAATAACCCGCTTTTCTGACTAGTTCATTAGAAATAGCTTGAATTTCACCACCAAGGAAGATTTCTTTGACTACATCAATACCTGTACTAACGCCATACACTTCACGCATTCTCTCATCTGAAAATCGTGGTTCAACAACACAAGCATTAACTAAATATGCATCTGTATCTTTCCCATCCATAAAGGCATTGGCGTCATCAATATCAGATAAGGTGGGAATTCTGAATCGAAATTCTCCAATGTCTTTCACATCAATTGCAAATGTTTCTGTCTTTCTACCAGTTAGAATATCCTTTTTTTGTAATAGTTCTTCAATTGTTAATACTGCCATATTCTTGTCTTCTCCTTAATTAATAAATTCCTTCAGGAATATTGCATTCCGTTGGTACAAAACCAAATTCAAATTCTTTTTTTCTATCTTTTTCACCTCTTGCAAAACTTGCAAGTGGCAATTTATTGAACCAAACATTGCCAAAAATCGACGCGCTCTTGTTGCCCGCCGTATGCATCTGGGTCTTTATTAATGATAGATAGGATAGAACGTACATCATGACCACTTCCATAATTGCTTAGCATTTTAGCAATGTTTCTTGTATAAACATGATAAATTGTTAAGCTACCTGTGCCTTTCTAAGCCAATCATCTTACTGTCCATGTCAATACCTGTTTGCACATCATCGCGCATAATTTCAACCTCAGCATTGACATTTTTTTGACTTCTGCAATAATCTCACCATCAACAATTAAAAATACCATAAGCACCATTTAAAAATTCTTTTTCCCTTCAATACGTGTACTCATCACTTCACCCCTTAAATAGAAATTGTCATATCAAGGTCTTCAATGGTATCTAAAAATACTAATATTTGCACGCACAAATAACCTTGAACCAGTATTATAATTCAGCAAATCAGAATCAGACATTTTAGAAACATCTGTCCCTTGTTCACTTGCATATTCACGCACGGCTCTTAAATCAATTTCACAAATGTTATTAAAATCACCATTAAGAACCGAATCTTCAAGACCTTTGAAATACTTATGTGTCACCATAGTACAAAAAGCCCTGCCTATTATCGCGTGTATTCTCAACTTGACCTTGGTATTCATCAACAAATGTTCTTGCAATGTCTTCTGTAATCGTGTCCATTGCTTCGACAACCTTAATTTTTTTGCTAAATCTTTTGAAACGCCACTAGGAATATCACAATACGTGTTAACCCCTCGACCAAATTTCCATTTTGCACCATCAAAAAAACAAGATTAGCTTGCCTTGATTGATGGCTTCTTCTGGTGTCATATCTCTAGCCGTCTCATGCTCGCCTTGTGTCTGTGGCATAAGCGCACCTGTCGCATCTTTTTTTAATATCAAGCATGGGATAAGAGGTGATAGACCCTATTAGTCAGACCTGCTAAAATACCAGCAATGCGGGCTGTGTATTCTTGACCTGTATACGTTATATCATTTTCTATAACTTGACGCATAGCAAAGTCAATAACACCTTTTTCGTTTGGCTTGGTATTACTTAAAAATAAAGCGGCAAGTCGCATTTGCGCTTTCAGATCCACTTTTCCTAACTTTTTTTAACCCAGTTGGCAATCGTTTCAATTTCTTCGCTTGACGCTTCGGGATAAGCACCATAATTAAAGCGTGTAAATTTAAGGTCTCTGTCAAGTACATCTGGCAGACTATTATTCGCAATAGCAAGTGCTATAACTTTATTCGGCGCGCCCTTTAAGGCTAATTTAAGGTATTTTTTTGCATTAACTGACCACGTAAAGTCCGATGGTTCTATTCTACCTAAGTCCGTCAAATCATGATAAATAAATGATTTGCCACCTGTATCGTGCTTTAAAAGCAAAAAGCACAATCCCCTTCTCACTACGCTTAATAAAGCGATCAACTTTAGTCTCAAAGCTAATTTTTTTACATTCTGTAAACCTAAATTCGTTGACATTACTTAACCTCTTTCATATTATTTTTCGATTATTTGCATTTTTTTCATAATTTCTTAGACGTGGAATATACTCATTATTGTCATGTACCATATTCAAGTCTTGTGCCTCTTTTGAGCGTTCAAGCAAGTCATCAAGCCACTCGTATTTAACAAAGATGTGTCCAACATGGTCACGATAGATCATATTCGGATAAGAAAGAGGCGTTAACACCCTACTATTAACTTGTGTGTTTGGCAATAACAATGCAATCACTTTTTCACTCATTGCAAGCCACTCTGATGCATTTGCACCAAAAATATAAAATATCTAAGTCTAAACTTTTTAAATACCTTATCTGCACTAAAAATTGAGTTATTATAGGATATCAACTCAATTAGAAAACATGGCTCTTCTATGTGTTCAATATCATCAATATGAACACCTTTGACACTCTTAAATTCAGCTTGTAAATTCTCTGCTAATTTTTTAATAACTTCTAAAGCAGTCATTTGACACCTACTCTCTTAAATATACTATCAATTACCTTAGGTAGTGCTTTATCTGCTTCTTGTGTGCTTTTCCTAAGAATGAACTTTACAAAATTTTCCATTTGCCATTTTATATCCTATTCAACGGCTAAGGCATTGCTTGTCTAATTAACTAACTTGATAAAGCTAATACTACCTTCCTTTTTACGCACGCAAAATGCCACCCCCCTTTACTGTAATGGGCTGTGTAATCAATTGTTTTCTTTAACCAGTCATTACCAAGTTGATTGGTGAATTATTAATTGATTCCTCTATTCGCTAACCTAATGTCTGCATCAATAACATCTGACTATCAACCCTATCTACATTACTTTTTACCTGCATCACCTCCTCATCGATAAAAAGCACAAGAATGTCCATTCTCAAATATTGCTACTACAGTATCACCAACAAAAAAATTATAATTTTCCACTGTTTTTACCTCCTTAATTAAATTAGCTATAAAAATAGACCTTTTTACGTCATGTCTAGGACGATAGTATTTAGTTGTTTTAAGCCTCAAATTCTTTTTCATAATATTGGTAAAACACTTTAATGCTTTAGTTCTTAATAGTATTCAACAATGCTCTATATTTACCATCACTAGACACAATACCATTATAACTTTCTAACTCCTTACTCCATGACACAACATTGCAAAAAGCACCTTGCCATTGCAAAGTGCTTTCACAAAAAAATATCTTTTAATACATTTAATAAATAACCCAAAAACAACCACAGTACCATAATAACACCTTAGATGTGGTTTCTTTGGCTCACTGGTTATTTTTTTAAATATTTTAGTACTTTTTTTCTCGCCCAGCTCCCATCGCACTCCAAGATTGTACCTATTCTAAGCCAACTCTTGCCATCTACATATCTCAATCGCAATATCAAACGTACCTCAGCATCCGCTATATTATCTAAAAAAACTTTTCTATCCGTATGCGCTTTTTTTCTTACAGCGTATTTGAGCAAATTTTAGTTCTTGTTCAAAATCAACAACATTGACAACATTATCACAAATACTATCAGTAATTTTTGTAAGTCCTAGCAGTCCTCTCGTTTCCATAATTCAATGCTGATAACTCATACTTCGCTCTCTCTCGCTTGAGTTCTTTTTCAAGTAACTCTTCTTCTTGTAATAAACATCTGTATTGTTTTAATTCAAAGTCAGTCATGTATCCATCTCCTCTATTTTTTTCCTTATTCTACAAACTCAATTTATATATCCTTTACGATTACCTTCAGATAAAAACACATTCACTAATACCCTCATTTATTCCATCTATCTATAATATTTTTTTATATTATTATCTAGGTCTCTCCATGTTTTCTGTGTTCTCTACACCATCTCTTCTTCCATCTTCTTTATTTTCTCATGGTTATTTTTTTCTTTACAATTCAATAAAAATCATCTTTTTTTAACTCCTCAGATGACGTTTCTATCAAAACCCTGTATGTCTTTGATTAAAGCTCTTTTTCTAACTTTCATCTACTAATCTCCTGCTCACTACCACTCCCCTAAGTCACTAAAAATCATGAGTACCAGTCGAGTTTATAAAGCAATTACAATGGACCATATTTTTTTCTTCAAAAGTAATCATTTTATAGCTATTCGGTGACTTTTTTTGCCTTTTTTTATATTCAATTTTTCAATTTTTTTATGAGTTCTGCTCTAACCCTAAAGAAAGTATTTTTACTATCTATATTCGATAAGTACATTAATCGTCAGTTATCTACTTAAAACCAATCTTGTGACCAATTGAGCTCGTCAGCAATACACATCAATTTGTACGATAAAGCTCGTGAAATAGGTAGTTAGGTAGCAGAAGATTAACTTCAAGCCAATCTTGAAATATTACTATCTCTTTCAAGTAGTTCATAATGAAGATCTTCACTGTGCTTATAAATCTATTGAAAAAAAGACGTAGCTGATCACCAGTCTTTTTTAATTTTCGATTAACTTCTGAATAGCTATCTAGTAAAGTATTAACTACTTTTTCTAAATTTTGAATATCATGCACTCTCTATCCCCTTAAAAATAATGACCATCTTTCCATTACACTTTTATAATTTCATAATATAACCTTTGAAAAGAAGGTGATAGATATCAGCGATTTAATAAATCTCTGATTATCTATATACTCATAAGATTTAATCTTTCACCTTATTGCCTCATTATTCTTTTGCCCTTTTTGTAGAATTAAATTCTAGTTCTATGATAAAAAAATAAGATCGTTAGTAACTATACCCTATACTTTTAGTGCTCAAATGCAACTCTTCACCTTTTTAATTTTTTTACTTGGATTTTTTTCAAAGCATTATTCTGTCTTTTTCCCATATGATCTACTCCACCACCGTCTTATCCCTGTATTAGAATCATTCTTACAGCTTTAAAAAAATATTTTCAATGACTTACTTTCCATACTACTCCCCCTTTTTATCCTCTTCTTGAAGGAATTATATTATAGATTTTTAATTCTAGTCAATCTTTTTCTAGTTTTTTTCAGCTTTTTATTGTCATCTCTAGAAATTTATTCTATAATATAAAGTATAGAGGTGGTGATTTTATAATGGTAGAAGAGAAAGAGCTTAGGCGTATTATTAGTGGAAACATACAACACTATATGAATCAAAATAATTTAACTAATGTAGAATTAAGTAAAATTCTAGGAGTTAGCGAAAGTACTGTAGGTAAGTGGTTATTAAAAAAATCCACACCTAGAATGGGCGTAATCGAAAGATTATCAACTCTTTTTGGTGTTCCTAAATCAAAACTACTTGAAGAACATAAACCAAAACCAAAATCATCTCTAACACGTCAAGAGAAAATCTTGGTTATTAAATATAGGGCTTTAGATGAATATGGGATTCAGGCTGTAAATGATTTGCTAGAAACCGAGTACAAGAGGGTACAGGATAGTAAATTACTCTATGATGATGACGGTAATAGAATTACTAATTTTACCGATTATATTAATTATAAATACAAACAGGACACCTCGCTTTATATCGATAAAGTGTCAGCTGGATTAGGTTATTATCCTTATGAACAAGACTATCAATCTATTGGTTCTCCTGTATCAGGTGCCAACTATGCTTTTTCAGGTTGACGGAAACAGTATGTTTCCGTCATACCATAATGGCGATATGGTTTATATAAGAAAGCAAACGACTCTAGAGAATGGTGAAATCGGTATTGTTTCTTATAACAACAAAGGTTATTTAAAAACAATATTACCAAAAATATAAATACTATCACCCTCGTATCTGTTAATGAAGATTATGAGAATATAACTATTATGCTTGAAGATGATACAAATTTTCACATTATTGGTAAAGTAGTTGGCAAAAGTAGCAGTATCAGAATTTTTAAGATAAATAGAGTATACTAAACTCACAAAAAAATGTACTGTTAATTAATTTTTCCTAAGCAATATATTGCTTCAACAATTTTTCAATTGACTACAACAAGTTTATATCATTTCACATGTATTAAGTATAAAAATAAAACCATATATGAATATAGAGGAGAAGATATGCATTGTGAAGAAGCTATAACAGTAGGATTTAAAAAAAGTAGAATTTTTTTCTAAAGATTATTATAAAACGATATTTGTATTAAGCAATACAAATCAGTAGCTTAGTTTCTTAATAGATTGAACTCTAACAGAAAGAATCACTCCATCTGCCCTACAATTGCTATATTATTTATTCAGATTAAGTATTCTTCCATTATAAAAAGTACAAATAACCTTAAGATACAATCTTATTAATTCTATAATTCGTTTTTTTATTCTTTTTAATATAAAAAAACATCATATTTATTTTTTTATTGATATGTACCCTCTTTTACTTGACATCCCAAGTAAGAGGGTATTTTTTTAATGAAGTGATTTCATATGATTTATCGTTACAGCCAAACTTAGATCAAATTAAACGTATGTTAGATAAAGCATTTGAAAGCGTCTCATCGTTAGAGGAGTTGATTTTCCATTCAGATCAAGGTTGGCAATATCAGCATCAGTATTATCATCAACAACTGAAAAAAACAGAGGTATTATTCAGTCAATGTCTCGTAAAGATAATTATATCAATAATCGTGTTATGGACACATTCTTTGGACGTCTAAAGAATGAATGTATTATGGTTATGAAAAAAACTATGAATCATTTGAAACTTTTTTTCAACTGCATTGGATGAATATATACATTATTACAACCATGAACGTATTCAGAGAAAAATAAAATGGATGCCACCTGTTAAGTACAGGTTAAAATCCATCTGTTCTACTTAATTTGTTAATCAATGTGTCCGGGATTCTGGGTACCTATCAAACTTTGGTAGGGACTTTGTTGTTTTATTTGTCAGTTAATAAATGTTTACGCATTTGATTGAGTAAAGCAATAGCTTCTCCTGTTCTTAGTTTTAACGCTTTCATTTCATCAACATCTTTTTAATATCACTTAGGTTATTTTAAGACTGGCTTTTTTTATCTCTTGCACTCTGTACACTCGTAGTACAAATAATACCTCCAACCATACGAGCAGTTGCTAGAGAACTTAGGAGAGTAATTATACTCCAGTCCATTACTAACTTAATCAAATGCGCCATAGTCACCTCCTTTCTTCTTTTCTCAGGTAACAAAAATAGACCTTTTTTACGACTTATCTAGGTCATTATTTCATTTTCCTACTTGCGCTAAGCACTTCTTTATAGGACACTAAGGAAAAACCTTAGGATTGTGATTACCATGGACTTTTTGAAAAAACACTTTCAAGACTGGCAAAAAACTATTGCACCTCTTCAAATCGCACGAAAAAAACTATATACCTTCTTGCTTTTTCCTCTCTTAATGGGGCTGATTTTTCCTTCCGCTTATTTTAGGAATGGACAATAATACTTATATAGATACCATTTTAGCTTGGGTATATATTTTTTTCCATTTAATAGCTTACTTAATCGCTATCTTGTTGACTTCACAAAAATATTAGCTTGAATATTATTGGTATCAATGCTTGTATTTTTCTCATTCTTTATTATCAAGCCCTTAATTTATCTTCACTTTATCATTAACAAGATTGCCTTAACACCAGAGCAATCTTTATCTTGTCTATACAATACCTTGGTTTCAGTCAGTATTGTACTTTTTTTAATTACCTTAATTATTTTTTTAGAAAGATTTTCCTTATTTTAGGACAATAACCTTATATCTTTATTATATACTCTTGATTAAGTCATCCTGTACCATCTACCTTGATAGTCCATTGTTACATTCCCCTTTCAAAATTACCAAAAACAACAAGCACCTCTCTTTTCTAAAAATCATTACGTCATACGCACATACATATGTAAATGCTTTTTTTCTATTGTTTATAAAAATTCACATAGAAAGAAAAAAACCTTAGGAGCGTGATTACCATGAACTTTTTTTAAAAAAATGGCTTCCCCTTATAGGATACAAGACCGCCATCAATCTTTTTTTCTTATTTTTCGTATATGGAAGCCTGCTGATGTTGATTGCTTTTATTAATTGCCATCTTGATTGGAAAGCTCATTTCAGCCTTAATCATATTACTCATGCAGAAAAATTTATCTTGGTTATTTATCATCTCCATTGCTAGCTTGGTGTATCTCGGTATTGTGTTTTATTGCTAAAGCCAAAATAACCTATCTTTTTCATCTTCCTGAATAGCTTTGGTTTTTTTATGGTTTTTACTTTAAATCCCCCTTTACATTAGAAAAACTATTCAAAGGATATTAAGCAGATCGCACCAATACTTTATGGCTATGATATTGGTGTTCTAGGTCTCTTCATTGCTACCATTATCACCTTAATCTTTTTTAAGAGGTACCACTTTACCTTACAACAAAGATTTTTGCACTAATAGTTCGATAGATGTCTTTACATTCATTGACTTTCTTATCTTAAAGTTCACAGCACGAAACTTTATTATTTATAAAACCAATATCTTTCGGGAGGTATGCAAAAGGAAGTATCGTTGTTCTTATAAAAGAAAGCCCTACTACCTCAAATGAGATAGTAGGGCTTTCTGCTAATATACTTTCTGACTAAAAGCACCAATCGTCCTCGCCTGTGAGCACATTATCTCCATACTCGTTGTAAAGATATTCCTTTAAGGCTCGTCTAGCATGTGAAAGATAGTCTGTATATTCTCCTTCATGACCATCAAAAAGCGCCTCAAAAAGTAGATTGGTCGTTACCCATAACGCCTATATACACAACAACTTGACTATCCTCTGGATAACAATCAGCTATGATGAAGCCTCCGTTTTTTTTACATTTTTCAATCTCAACATAATACTCATCAGACTCCTTTCAATTTATAATTTCCGTTTTCATCCTGTTCATAAATATTCTTGTGCTCATACATAGCTCTACAAGGGAAATTTCTAGAAGGCTTAAGTCTGCCAGATAAGGCACAAATTTTTTCCCAATCTGCAAATTCTTCATCCGTCATTACATTATTTGCCAAATGTGATAGTCTAAAAGCTTTTTCTCTTAACTCTTCCGGTATAGTCATACTACAAAAAATGCCCTTCTTTTTTATAAGTTTATATTCCAACTCATTGCTAAGTAGCAATTCACCTTCATCGTCAAACACTGTATTTTTATCTATATAAATCCATTTAGCCTCTTTTGACCCTCTAATTTCAAGAATCGTTAAATTTTCAAGCTACTCCACACTAACACGCCCATCTTTTGATATATATTTAACGGTATTATCTGGAATAAATGGCTTATCTCTATTTGGGAATAATCTATTGTATTCTGCTTTACGCTCTTTTTTCACCTCAAACTTATAGCCGTTGTTGCATTCTTGTCCTGTTCTTTCCCTGAATTCTACAGGGCTTCCATTAGGAAAAGCTTTACATTTATCACCCTTTATATGGTGCTTACAAAAACCACATCTATCAACCCAAATCATAATAAATCCCCCATTTCTTCTTCAAAAATTTTCTTGCATTCTTCAGGTACCATATCATACTTACCTTGCTTTTTAAGGACACCTATTTCCGCTAAATCCTTGCTAGCGATATCACTTATTCCCTCAATACCTTTAGTTTCGTAAAGCCTTTCATACTGTGAAAAAGTTAGCTTGCTTACAAGTAATGCATGCATGTATTGTGAGAAACGGATCTCGATATCTCGCTCTAAAAAATATCACCCTATTTATATTCCAGTATGGTTCGATTTAAAGGTACAGGTATTGCTAAGTTAAAACTTAAGTATAAGAAATTTACATTCCAGTATGGTTCGATTTAAAGAGGTGACCTATTTTACTTAGGATTGACAAGGGTTTCAATGGTACAAATTGTCGACCTTTGATTTTTCCCTTTTCATCCTCTAAATTCCAATAATTTTTAAGCATTAAATTGCTTCTCTGCCTATCTATAAAAGTCTTTGTCGACCCCCCTATGTTTTGAGTCTATCACAGGTCGACAAAAAATAAAGACACTTTTTGTTGATGATGTCTAGAAAGCTGCTTACCAATTCAAGGCGTGATTAAAAAACCAAACAATTCTTTTTCTTACTTCTTCATCATATTCTTTTTGATTTTTTTGAGCCAAATCTCATAACGTTTTTGGTATTCTTTTGGAGCATTTTTTTATGTCTTTACGGTACTCATCTGGTATAGAATCCCACAGGGCATCTATTTCCTTTGGATAAACAATTCGCATAATTTCACCCCTTTCTCAATTTTTTTCTTTCACGCTCTCTCTTATCAATGCACTACCCTACCAAGTCTACACCCTCGATGTCTCCATCTATCATGGCACGGACTTCTACTGCATGACCGGCAAAAAAATTTCTTTTTTTCATCGCCATAATAGAGTGTCAACTCGCCTGTCTCACTGATGGTTAGTTCTGATAAAAAAACAAGGAATTATAAAAAAATATTCTTCTGTTAATACTTCTTCATTCTCCTCATCAGAATCTATCCAGTCTTCTGCTGTTTCCCACAAATCTTTGATGATAAAGTCTCGTATTTGACTATCTCGGCTTTCTATGGTTTCAGTAAATTGTTTCAAGTGAGAAAAAAAGAGGCTGGAGGTACCTCGCCATTTTGATTGGCATCCAACATGACGCTCACTTTATTGCCAGCAAAATCAATACTACCTTCAAACCATGAATATGCTCTGTTTAAGGTAAATTCACCGATTGCATCTTTAATAACAACTGGTTTGGAATACTCGTCAATCAATGCTTCTAATCTACTATCTGAGGCACCATCATCAATATAATCCAGTAGCCCGTAGCAGTTATTTAATACTTCTGCCATATAGGGTTCTAAGGTCATCTCTGGTCTTTTTCCTACATCTGACATGGTGTATTTTTGTAAGGTTCAAAGGTATACAGCCAACCTTTTTCCTCTCTTTCCTCAGGACTGACGAGCCATTCAAGACGCCCCTCAAGGGTAGAAAGTTCTTTTGTTGCCACATTCACAGAGGCGGCAAAATGAATAGAGGGCTGATGGTACCCATTTTTTTAAGGCAGCTGCCCCTTGACACCCCGTAAGGTCACAATCAAAAGTTCAACTGTTTCACCACAAAATTCCTGATTAAAAATCTTCTACAGTTTTATCAAAAGTTTTTTTCAATAAATTGCTCATTTTTTTATCCTCCTACATAATAACAATTTTACTTCTTATCCTATGCCATTATTTTATGAATAAAGGCAGTATACGCCAAAATCAAAGTTTCATTGGTAATTAACAACCCTGTCAGTATCAATTTTTTTGCTTATCGGTACATAAGGAAAGTTATAGCGAAAAAAACATAGGGCGCTATAGACAAGGCTGGAAACACCAAAAATAATTATCATCGGATAGACCGGAAAACTAGAGTTTAAAAAAACGTGTGTGTTTAAAGCCATGCCCCCCAATCTGGAAACCAAAAAAACAACTGACACTAAAAAAATATACAAACACTATGTAAACCTATCAAGTACAAAAAAATAGGTTAGCTTGTTGTACTTCATCGTTCTGCCCTCATTCATCCCAATCACGTGCGATTTCTGTCGAAAGTTCAAAGCCAGTCATATGATTGCCTTCATCAAAATGAATGTAGGCATAGTATTCATTCCAAAAAAAGATGGTCACTGCCAGTTGACCACTGGATACCATAATGTAACTGGGTATTATCTCTTGGCTCACTTGGTGGCACTAACCAAAGCTTTTGACCAAATGTTTTTTCTAAGGTTGCTTGTTTTAGTGGTAAAAGCAAATCCATCCCATCTAAATGATAAGCCATATCACCGGCCCTTGCCACAACAATACAATCTTCATCAAGACTAAAAATGAATGATGGTACAATCTTCTAAAACCTTATCCTTGGTCTTGTCCCCATACAGACCCAAGCCACCAAGTACCCTACCATCTTTGACCAGAAGATAAGGTGCTTGAGAGGTAGTGTCACTATTTCTCTGAAAGCCTTTTTTTGACCAAAAACGCTCCTATCAGCAGAATACTTTTTTTAAACTCACCAGAAGAAAGTAAGTCGTCATAGTTTCTGTTGCTAGACTCGCCAGTTTTGACATAGATGTCAAAGCCTTCTGCTAGCACATCCCCGACAGTGGTCTTTGCCATCGTGATTGCTGTCTTATCAACTGTAATCACTGGGGCGTTTACCGGCACACCAATAATAACATACACCATCGCCATATAAAGTGCTACTGTTGCTGCAACTATAAACACAAAAATAGCTTTACCTGTACGCTTTCGAGCATTAAAAAGTGCCATCACTGGCGGCACGATAATCGCTGAAGCCAAGTTAGAAAAAGCCAATCCCACCTCTATCCATCATCCGTAAACCAAACAATACTGCTACCAATAGGATAGCGCCATAGACCAAAAGCTCACCAAGCTCCATTTTTGTCCTATCTGTCTCTTCGTTCACTGGCTCTTCCATTAATGATTTGCCAGATGAATCCTTGCGTTTTAGATAACGATACAGTCCCAATATAATCACTAAGAAAGCAAGCCCTAAAAAAGCTAGGAGTCCGATAAGAATTAACCTGCCACTCACTTTAGCACCTCCTTATCTTTTATATAGGCCTAAAATAACTTCTTGTCAATACTTTTAACACTAAAAGCCAAACAAAAAACGCCCCTAAAACTGTTTTTAGGGGCTAGAATGGTACGAGTTAGATTTTAGTGTATAGGCATCCGCCAAAAAAATCTGACTTGGAATATATGCAATATTGTTCTATAGATTTCTTTTTTTATTTTTTTATATGCAAGGTCTTGCAAGTCTAAATTAATAACATAGGCAGTTTCATCTATAATTTCTACTTTTTAACTTGGTACTAAACACATCTTTTGTATAAATATAGGTGTATGGATTGTCTTTAAATTGAACCACCACAATACTTTCATTGTTAAACAAAGATTGACGATGTAATTCAAATTTTTTTGATTTCACCACTAAGATTTTTAGCGGATAAATGATGTTCTACTGTACTTTTTAAGCATATCGGATGAACAATAAATAGATTTACTGGATAAAAAGAATACCACGATGATAGGTAATACAGGAAATAGTAGAAATGCTTTTTATTTTTTTCTTAAAGTATTCATTTAGACGTCCTTTTTAATCTTCTGATTCAAGCAGAAGATTACCTATAGTGACAACATCCTACATTTCTGACATTATTTTCATCATTTTTAGCCGCTGATATTATTCTCTCCCTTTCGATGTCAAATACGCATTGAAAAATGGTTAGACCTAAGGCTAGGATACTTATAATCAGTGCCATTACAGATATTTTTTTAAGAGCATTTTTTTCTATGATGAATGATATCCTTAGCTGACCCCCAAAGGGGCTTTTTTTAGATTTGCTTTTTCTTTTCTCTTGCTTATTACCTCTATATAAGCCAATAAGCTCTCTAGCTAGTCCGACTATGACAACTACGAGATTAAGAACAGCAACTATTTTTTTATATCATCCATCTTTTTCCCACCTTTCTTAAACCATTACATGATATTGAAGTTACTCTGTCAATATTTTTTTAATCTTTATAAACTCTGTATAAAGAAAAATCCCTCTACCAAATCGGTAGAGAGATTTTTCTTTTCAAACTCAGGACAAGCATAGCACTATCTACCTTTAATTCCCAGTATGGTGCAATTTGGATATTGCCATGATTAATATTTTTTTCCCAATATCATCCCTGTTGTCTTAAGGATTAAAGACTAACTTATCTCTTTTCACAAGTGACCTGTCTTTAATGACACTTAGCAAGGAAACCACTTCTTGCTGTTTCTTCTGTATCCTCGCTTTCATCAAAAGCCATCATAGGGTGCTTTAGGATCATGAACTTTGGGTTTTCGCCTTAATGCGTTGCAAATTTCATCGACATGGGAAAAAGCGAAGTCAATGTCATCTGTCCAGCCGGTATGCCCTGTAATAATCTTTAAAGGATGATTTCTTGCTCTAAGTACTCTTTCCAATCTTTTCAATGATTTGATTTGCAATTTTCTATCTTCTGCAAGGGTATTTAAAAATGCGTAGCCACCATCTGCACCAAACCAAATGGTATCTCCCGTAAATAAATATGTCTCATCAATCAAGTAAACAAGATGTCCCCATGTATGTCCTGGCACAAGAAAGGCTTCTATCTTGATGTTACCAATATAAAAGACTTGACCATCATCAATCAAAACTTTCTGATTCTCAATATGCACTTGAGGTAACTTACAGCACCCCCAAAACACTTTGCGTTGTTTACGACCTTCTAAGTACTCATTTTTCAATTTTTTTCCAATATAGAGTGTTGCTGCGCTAAATAAGCCATCACTGTCTTTTTTTCAATCGCGCCGACATGGTCAGTATCTTGATGGGTCACTAAAATCTCTGTTATCTCTTTTGGGTTGAGATTCAGCCACTGCATCTTTTCTGCCAACCTATCGTAGTTATAGCCTGCATCAATCATGATGGTATACCCATCTTTGGTATAAAAAGTAAATATTGGCAACATATTCCCTGATGCAACTGACTCTTTCATCAATGAAACCTGTATTTAGAGGTTTAAAGATTTCTTTGCTCTCGAAATAGAAAAAGACATCAATTTGACTTGAAACTCTGAATCTTTTTTTGACATAACATCCTACCTTCGTTCTTTTTGAGACTCGTCTATTTTTTTATCAATAATTATTTAGGGTTCTGAACCTTATCGCCAACAATCCAAAAAAATCACACCTATCATCACCTTGGGCCAATGTTTTATCCCTCAGTAATTTTTGCTTTTTCTCGTTTTAATCATCAGATGATCTAATTCACAAAAACAGAGGTGTTATTTCTTCTAAATTATTATCTTTAAAGAATTTAGCGATTGGACATTTCGTAAAAATAATAATAAAAAGCCATCTTGATGACTCTCATCAAAATTAAACTTCCAAGTTTCCGGATACTCTTGGCGATGGCGCTCTGCCCAATCAGAATTCTTATAGATATGCTCTTTAAATTCTTTTCAAATCTTTTGGCTGATTAAAAATCTTTCTTGCCCATTAATTTTAACAATATGGGATCCGATAAAGTCAGTCTCATGATTTCTTCCAGATCTTTAGATGTTATTTTCCCTTCACTTCCCTGCATAAAAGAAAAAAACAATAAACAAAAAAATACAAATTAGAAGCCATTGGATTTTTTTCGCACCAATATCATCAGCTTTATTGAGCAAGGCTCTGTATTCAACT